>Ga0172379_10001674_pt1 | contig 43017 bp, 32 predicted proteins | sample GrowelOW334metaG_FD_119756 | JGI IMG/M metagenome (GOLD analysis project Ga0172379, IMG submission 119756) | Groundwater microbial communities from an aquifer near a municipal landfill in Southern Ontario, Canada - Groundwater well OW334 metaG | ecosystem: Environmental > Aquatic > Deep... | reverse complement strand
CCAATAATAACTATATCAAGGTCACCATCATTATCATAATCGCCCCATGATGCTGCACTATGACCCAGTTCAACAATTGGTTTTATTGGTGTGAATGTATTAATTGGGAAATTATTTTTATAAATAGTAGTTGATATAGAACCGCTACCTGTTCTATCACCGGTTATTAAAATATCTAAATCACTATCATTATCATAATCACCCCATTGAGCAGTACCTAGTTCAATTCCGTTGAAGCTATTTCCTGTAAATTCCGAAAAACTACCATCGCCATTATTGTGATATAGTTTTGCATTCGGATCGCCACATACCCAGCAAGTATAGCCGGAAACAAAAATATCCATGAAACCGTCTTTATCGTAATCGCCAAGAGCGACAGCTCCTTCTGCAGCATTAATAAAGGGGGTTCCAACCAATTCAGAAAAACTATTGTTTTTATTGTTGATGAATATTTTCGCAAATGCGCCTGAGCTATTTTTACCTGATAAAACAAGATCTAGGTATCCATCATTATTCATATCGCCCCATGTTACCTCACTTTCAGTAACCTGAGGCAGTGAAATACTCGTTTGTTCTTCAAAGCTATTATTGCCAATATTTTTGTAGATTTTTGAATTTAAGCTACCTGTAATAATGAAATCAAGCATGCCATCGTTATTATAATCGCCCCATGCCAATGATCCTTCACTTGTTCCGGGCAAGGATATAGCTTGCTCAACAAACGATCCACTTTCGTTTCTATATAGTTTTGTTGCAGTTACAAATGATTCAGTGGTTCCAGTAATAATTAAATCAAGATCTCCATCATTGTCATAATCGCCCCAAGCAGCTGACGCATAATTTAAACCTAAAAGATTTATAGTATTAGTAAAGGTATTATTTCCATTGTTGCGGTAAATTTTTGTTAAATATTTTTCATAAATATGCTCCGATGTACCATTATATGCATTGCCGGAAATTAAAAAATCAAGGAATCCATCATTATCATAATCTCCCCAAATAGCTGATCCACTACAGAGCTCTTCAAGAACAATATTTTTCTGTTCTAAAAATGAATTCACACCAAATACTCCAGGATTTGCATTCCCTGTAATGGTATAGTAGATAGGAGAACCAGAAGGGTATGTATATTCAATAATCTGAAAAATATATGACTTATCAATACTTAAACCTGAAACAATAGCGCTATCTGCTTTCCCGCTATAAATACAATACCATCCAGTGGAGCCTATTTGGTCTCCTTTACCAAATAGGGCATCAGATGCATACGTTGTAGCATCCACTGGTGAAGCTGTACCTTCATTTCCCTCTTTACAGAAAACTATTCTACTGTTACCATTACCATTAGTCCACCGTAACATTAAAGAATTTGAAGTAAGTACTGAAGCATTTAAGTCAGCTGCTTGCACAAAATCCATCGCATAGGGCTGTTCTGCAGAAAAGGCGCTTGAAACAATTGAATTATCGATGGCTTGAATCGACCAATAATATGTACCTTTTGGTATTATCAACAATACTGAGGTATCGCTTCCCATATTCCCTCTATCTGAAACTAAACGGGTACCATTGCTTAACGACATTGGAGCGACAATATTCTCCAAACCGCTGGCAGTTCCAACTTTAATATTATATGTAATTGCATCAGATGGGGTTGTATTATCGGTGGATTTATTCCATTTAAGAAGCAACCCATTTGCTTTAGTTGATGATATAAGTCCATCGGGCAAGCTTGGGGCTGTATTGACAATTTTATTATTATTGCAATACTCTTTTTGTATGCTGGGCATCAATACATCTAAATCGTTATCGCGATCATAATCTGCAAATAGTGTAGTACCATTTTCAACCCCATAGAAGGCAACCTCGGTATCCTCAGTAAATGTATTTATAGGATAGTTATTGGTGTATAGTTTGGTAATGTTGGTGCATGATAGCAATATATCTAAATCTCCGTCATTATCATAATCACCCCAATTCACTTTACCTGATGAAAATCCTGCCAACCCTGTGTTTAATAATTCGGTAAAAGTATTATCCCCATTATTGTGGTAAATTTTAGTCACTCCTGAACCCGCCATTAAAATATCGGGATATCCATCGTTATCATAATCACCCCATGCAACTGATGAGTTTGATAAACCAGTTAATTGAATTATAGTTTGTTCAACAAAATTTTCCTTGCCTGTATTTCTATATATTTGGGTGATTCCTGAACCGCTAATTAGAAAATCTTTGTACCCATCCTTATCATAATCGGTCCAAGCAACCGATCCATATTCAATACCGGGGATGATAATTGCACTTTGTTCTGTAAAGCCTAAGTTGCCATTATTACGGTAAATTTTTGAAATTAGACCTTCGCCGGTATTACCTGTTAATAATAAATCTTGATCGCCATCATTATCATAATCGGCCCATGCACTTGCTCCACCTTTAACATTCCTAAACAAATTCTCATGCAAATTATAATCAGTGTACAAAACTGTATAATAGCTTGACCCAATTGTTGCTGTTATCAAAAAGTCCAAATCACTATCATTATCTACATCTGTCATCGACATTGATTCGTACTCAAAATGAGTAAATGCTGCATTTGTAGTAAAATAACCTGTACCATCATTTAAGTAAACTGTGTTAAAATCAACAATATTACCACCCGGATCACCACCAACAAAAACATCAAGGTTTCCATCCTTGTTAAAATCACCAATTATTGCTTCACTTTCAGTTAAGTATTGATAATCGGTAACGAAAGAATTTCCTTCATAGTAAAAAATGTTATTATGCTCGGTGAAAAGGTAATAAGGATAGGATACCCTTATTTGAGCAACGGGATTTGTTGTTTTATAATTGATACTTGATCCTGAATTGGTAAATGGATAAAGTCTGAAATACCAAGTTTCAGAAGACTCTAAATGTTTCCACCCCGAAAAAGTTTGTTTGCCTTGATTTACTTTTACTCTACCATACCCATCCAAAAGATCTAAATCGTCAGATAGGTTAGTGTTATCAATAGGAGTGGAAAAGGTATTATCTTTTGATGCCAATATCAGGTAACCATCAGGTATTTGTAAACCAGCAGCATCCTTCCAATTAAGTGTAAGCCAACCATTTTCCAAAGATGTTGAAAGTTCTGTTGGATAACTGGTTGGTTCATCCAGAACATCGGGTTCAAATCTGTATATTTGACCGGTTGCTGGTTTTGTACGCTGATCATAATAATTGAGATTACTAACCACATTAGGGGTAGAAGATGTGTTATTTAGAGTTAAATAACTGTTATCGGCAAAAAAATATCCAATGGTTGCACTATTATAACCTAATTCTTGTGGTTCTTGTTTATATATATATTCTATTCTGTTTGTTGTTTCGTAAAGTTTTACCTGGAAAGTTATTTGAGCCGCAGTTGAATAGAGTCCTCCCATTTCTGTCCATTCGGTAGTAAAAACTTTGTTTGGTGTTGTTCCTTCTGTTTTATATCTGATAGAAACTGGAGCACCATAATTTTGATAAAAATCCCAAAGAGGTGCTAAAAAAGGTAATGCAGCCAAATTTGAGGTAACAACATCATTTTCATAAGTTGAAGTAGGTTTTGTTGCATTAAAAGATAGCCACCCATACATGCATGCGTAAGCTTGGGTATAATTGGTTCCATTGAAATTAAAAGAAAATCCTAAAGATATGGCATCGCTTACCGTATTAGTCAATTGAGTTCCCCCTATTAATGAAGTAAAGGTTCCGCTTACGGGAGTAAATATGTAGTTGCAACTTGCAATTCTTTTCGAATAATTGTCAAACAATAACCAGTTAGAGGAGCTACCTGTTAGCTCAAAATTAGTTAAAGCACCATTCATATTGCCAGCTGAGCCATCTATCAATGAAATATTACCAAAATTATTCCCCGATGCAGTTCCTTGATCCATTTTATAATAGGCAATCAAATTACTAACCGATGAGGGGTTCGAAATTGATTTAAGCATATTGTCGGCTATTTCCGTTTGGGTACGAACGCTATTCCAAATCCTATATTCATCCATCTTACCGGAGAAAATACGTTGGTTTGTACCAGCGTTATTCCAGGCTCCAATTTGCGCAGCAGTAAGGTTAACTGCATTAGTAGTGGCTATTGTTTCTGATTTTATCAATAACCCATTTACATATATGCAGACTTGTTTTGTTGATGAATTATAAGTTGCAGCTAAATGATACCAAGTATCGGCAGAAAAAGTATAAGATGTTGTTGTAGTTGATGAATTGGAACCAACGGCAAATTCAATACTGGTACCATTCCATATTTGAAAATGAATACTACCCGTATTCCAAACATTGGTATTAAAAACTCCACCAGAAGTTGTAGCTGAACTTAAGTTTACCCAAGTTTCAATAGTTAATTGAGTCAAACTACTACCCAACACTGGAATAGCAATATAATCATCAGTTCCATCAAATGAAAGGCAGTTGTTGGTGCTCGATTCAATATTTTTGGATATCCAGTTAGAAGTAGTTCCAGTTAAAGCAAAACCTGTTAATGTACCATGAATGGCATTTGATGTTGCATCATTTAATGCTTTAACTTTTGTATTATCGGCAAATCCAGTGCCCTGATCAAAATTGTAATATACAAGTAAATCGGATTCATTGCCTAATAGTTTTGAAAACATATTTAATTGTATTTCGGGCTCAGATAATGCTTTTGTCCAAACACTTACCTCATCAATATTCCCCTTAAAATATTGGCAACTACCATTAACTGAACGTATCCCCAACTTCAACGCATTGTTCCCTGCCGTGAATGACGAAGCGGAACCACTATTTACCATAACTCCATTAACGTATAGTTTAACTATAATACCATCAAATATTACGGCTAGGTGTGTCCAAGTATTTGCTATTACAGCATTCGAGGCAACAACATCAACCCACGAACCAGAATTTCTAATTGTAAAAGCCGGTTTTCCGACACTGTTCAGGTGCAGTTCGAACCCTGCATTTATACCAGTTTCATTCAAAGTTGAAAGAATGGCCTGATCAATGTTTAATATAGTAGGATTAACCCATGCCTCTACCGAAAAAATTGTAGGGTTTAACTGACCGCAATCCACATTATCATTTATTCCATCAAAACAAAGGATGTTATTTGCCAATTCACCCGATTGGAAGTAAACCAAAGTTTGTGGCACAATACCATCCGTTTTATAGTTTATTGCCGAACCATAATTTGTATATGGGATTATTTTAAAATAGTAAGTATTAAGAAGTTCTAAATTCAACAACCCGGAATATGATTGAACACCATGGGCAACTTTTACTAATCCAGTTCCATCGCTCAAATCATTGTCTTCAACAGGTTCTGTCCCATCAATTGGATTTGCCGGAAAGTTGGTTTTTGAGATTAAGATTGCATAATAATCAGGAATTATGATTCCTGTAGCATCAATCCAATTCAGTGTAATATTTGAGCCACTGCTTTGAGCCTTAAATGAAGTCACATGATTTGAAGGTTCGCTTTTCTGGTTAAACTCCATAAGGGTTTGAGGTGCAGCAGGCACTTTTTTATAATCAATATTATTACCAGAATTTGTAAATGGGTATATTTTGAAGTAATAAGTGTTGTTGAATTGTAAATTTGTGAATCCAGAATATGTTTGTATCCCTTGATTTACTTTTACTTTTGCAATACCATCATTTAAATTACTATCAGGTACAATATCTGTAAGGTCAATTGGATCAACAATATTATCGGCATTTGAAACTATAATTAAATACCCGTTTGGTAGTTGACTCCCAATAGCATCTGTCCAGTTAAGAGTAATAGTTGAATAACCTCTTAATGCCGAAAAAGAAGTTACATGGTTTGTAGGTTCAGGAAATGGAGTGTAACTCAGTAATGTTTCCGGTGCTGCTGGTAATGTCTTATAATCTATTAAAGTTCCTGAATTTGTGAAAGAATATATTTTGAAATAGTACGTTGCATTGTACTGTAGGTTGGAAAAGTCAGAATAGGTCTGTTTTCCTTGACTAACTTTAACAATAGCGCTTCCATCACCTATATCATTATCTGGTACAATATCTATCAAGTCAACAGGATCTATTATATTGTTAGCATCGGAAGCTATTATTAAATATCCATCAGGAAGTTGGCTCCCAGCAGCATCAGTCCAACTAAGAGTAATATAGGTATGATTAGTAGATGCAGCGAAAGCAGTAGCATGATTTGTGGGTTCGGGTAAAGTTTGTTGCGTAAAACGATACACTTGACCAGTCGCTGGTTTAGTTGAAATATTATCAGTTGCAACAGTTGAACTCAAGGAAGGATTAGTTCCTGCATCATTTAAAGAGTAAAATATTGGATCACTAGGTTCCACCGTTGAAATTGATAACCCGATGGAGGCTATTCCATTATTTATGCCACCACTTTCTTGCTTATAAATAAATTCGATAACATTGGTTGTTTCGTGCAGCAGAACCTGAAACGAAATACCAGGTTCAGTAGCTTCATAATCCCACTTAAAATTCAACCACTCAAAGGTAAATGTACGGTTAGGAGCAGAACCTTCAAGTTTATATGCAGATGTTCCTAAATCTCCATTTAAATCAGCCCAAAAAGGAGCTATTAGTGGCCGTAAACTTGCATCTCCAGATGAAATAGTATTGTTAAAATCACTTCCTGCCGACAAATTAAAAGATATATAACCATTCGAACATGCTATTAACTGTGAATAGGAAACACCATAAAAAACAAAATCAAAACCAATGTCAATGGTATCTGAAATACCGTCGTCCGTTTGAGTGGACGCAACATTTGTTCCCTCAATTAAAGGAGTAAAAGTTCCACTAACAGATGTTAGTTGATAGGTTTGCGGGAAAACACTAACCTGCAAACCAAATACCAATACACCAATTAACCCAAACCGGCAGGCAATAGAATAAAAATGTTTCATAAACGTATGATGAAGTTACTGCATAAAGAATTAAAGTCCCAAAGATACTTGGAAGCCCAAAAAATAATTTATCAATTCGTACAAATAAGCCTACGGATTGATAAAAATCAGAAAAATAAATCGGTATTGAAATCAACAGGCTTCCTGTTTTTGCCTCCACAAAGTTGGGGCGTAGCCGGTTATTTGCCTGAACTGGCGGCTAAAGTTGGCTTGCTCGGAATAGCCAACTTTTTCCGATATGGATGAAAGGGGTTCATCGGGACTATCCAATAACAGTTCTTTGGCTTTTTCTATCCGTAATGTATTTACCCAGGTGTTAAAATTCATTCCTTCGTCGCGGTTAATGAATGTGGAAAGGGTTGTACGGCCAATATTGAGCCTCCGGGCCATTTCCTCAATATTTATGCCCGGTTCCAGGTAATAACTATTAACAATAATTTGCATTTTTAAAGTAGTCCAATTCGCCCTAACCCTAGTTTTTGTGGCAACCAGGGAAACTTCAGGTTCATCTAAAGCTATCTCAGGTTCTATTAACTTAAATATTTTGTTGTATTTAATATATTCCAATGCAAACCCAAAATAGAATGTGGCGTAAAGCAGGTTAAAAATCCAATCGTATTTTTGGGCAAAGAAGTACGAAACCATGGAAATAATACCAACAACTAGTGCCGAAAGGAAAGCCCAGCGCACCCAGGTAAGTTTTAGCCACACATCATCGGAAAAGAAATCCTTTGCCCGGTTTCGATACTTCTTTTCTTGAATAAAATATAAACTTGTATAAACTACCAATTGAACCACATATAATGCATAAAATAACAACAGTAACAAAAGTGTTGGGTTGTTGAGGTACATCGCCAGTTCATTGAATTGGGTAACCACCGGATCACCGAAAATATTATTAAAAACAATAAATAAAGTAATAAGGATAACAAAAGGAATTAACTGAACTAAAAGGTATTTGGCCGTAACAAACTTCGGGTTCAGCAAGGTTATCAACGCATTGGTGAACAAAAAAGCCTGAAATGCAGAAATACTGATGCTTGTAAAAGTAAAGAGCTCACGGGCGTTGTCGGGGAGCTTAAAAATCAATACGGCCAAAGTGAGCAAGGCTAGCAAAAAGTACGAACTGGCTACTACTTTTAACGATATCCGGTAATTTTTAAGTCCCTCTTTTTTAGGCGTAGGAATGGCCAGAAACATTGTTCCCATCGCTCCACAAACCACAAATAGAATTAAATTAGTAACAAAGTGCAGGCTCAATTCCATAAACAATTTCAATCAGGATATCAGCCCCTAAAGTAGGAATTCTTTAGGTAAGATGAATGTTAATGTTAAGTTATTTTTAAAATTAATTTATTGATTTTCAACCGTACTTCAACTACTTTTCGGTTTGGTTTAAAATAACATTCCAACCCCTGCTCCGCAAGGCGGTTACATGGGTCATTCCGGTTTCAGAAGGATCTGAATTGCTTCCGCTAAAATCAAATTTGTTGTACGGATTGGAAGTTTGCAGGTTAAACCCATCCAAAGTGCTTAAAACACTATCCACTGCGATTTGTGACAAGTTGCAATCGTTTAATGTAATAACCACCAGGTTATTACATCCCGTAATATTAATTTCCGAAATGGTGTTTCCCGATAGTTCAAGGACTTGTATTTGGGTTTGGTTTTTAACATCCACGGTTTTAATTCCGCACTGCGACAGCCACATGGAATACAAATTCGGGTTGCTTTCGGTTACCTCCACATTTTCAATTACCGGACTGCCGCTGATCCAGCATTCTGTTAAATTAGTAAAGCGGGAAACCATGAGTTTTGCGGGTTCTTCATCGCCAATTTTTACAGTTTCCATTCGCCAGTTTGCCATTTTGCAAAGATGCCAAATGGTATTTATGGCATTGGCGTGCAACCGCACCATGGTATGGTTGTCGCCGGTACCACGGATATCGCGTATAACGGGACAGTCCCGCAAATCGAGTATTTCATCTTCTGTTTTAATACCATTGTCGATGCGCCAATTGTATTGCGCGCCGGTGTTTTCGAGGCAGCAACGGTGCATGGAGGTGCAACCCTGAAAATTGGTTGTTTTTATCGATGAAAAAAATCCCTCTAAGGTTAGCGAATTGCTGCATCCCGATAGGTCAATTGAATCAATGGGTTGGAATTCACAACAAAAGGCTGTTAAATTTGGAGCAACCGACAGGTTTGCAACCGATATTACCGTTCCTGCATAATTCAAAACGCTAGCCCTTTCCTGTTCAATTTCCCACGAAAGGGGTACTTCTTCGAACGTTGGATGAAACGCAAGGTAAGGTAATTCACTTAACTGCATTTCGCGTTCGCCATTGCCGCCATCGCCGCCCCTGAACCCTAAGTTTAAAACAGTTAAGGCATCCCAAGGCTTTACGCTGATTTTAATTATATGAACTGTGCTATCATTGGTAAAAAAGTATTTATCGAAAAGCTTTACCCCGCCAGAAACCGGAACCTTTTGAACTTCGCTGCCATCGCCATAGTCGATATAAACCACAGCCGAACTGCCAAACTCCATGCATGGCCTGAAAAATGGGCTCTGAACTTCTAATGTTATATATTTTAAGGCATTTTCCCATTCGGCATAAAGCAATAAATCGGTGTTTCCCATGTATAATACCGAATCTGCCGAAAAATGAGTTCCGCTTCCGTCGGCTTTTGAATTCCATCCGTTAAACGTAAAGTCGGTTTTTAAAAGGTTTCCTGTGTTATTCAAAATAGTAACCAATTCACCTTCTTCATATTTATGGATATCTACCGGCACAGTGCCATTGGTGGCGCCATTTGCATCATACAGTACCGAATACTTGCTTATAATAAGCCATTGTGCATAAAGCATCAAATTATTTGAGCCCATGGCTATAAAAGTATCGGGCATGCAATGCATTCCAGTGCCATCGGGGCTTGTGCACCAACCGTTGAACCTGTTTTCGGCTTTTAATAAATTGCCTGAATTTGGTAGAATTTTAACCCAATCACCTTCATCATATTTCCTATCATCAATAGGGACAGTGCCGCCTTCAGCACCATTTGGCATATAAGTAACTGTCTTGAAATTGTCGGTGGCTTCAATATCTTTTTTACAGCTATTTAACCATGTGGAAATTGTAACAAGAAGAGTAAGCAGGTAAAAAGATTTCATGTTTTTGAGTTTAAAATTATAAGTTACCACTCAATGAATTGACTAAACTCCTTTGAAATGGACAAGACTAAAATAATTAAAGTACGTGTTTTTTGGACAATTAATTTGACCAGTTCCAGAATTTCGTAAATCATTTATCAATTTACCCGCTTATTCGTACGATTTGATAAACGGTTTTCAAAAAAATAGCACTTAATTAGCATCTTAAAAACCATTTGACGATATCACGTAATCACTGAATTTTTCAACACTTTTATTATGAAACTAAAAACCATCACCTCAACTGCATTTCTGCTCTGTTTTGCATTCAATTACCCAATAAATGCTCAAAAAATGGTAATTGCCGAAGATTATAAGGCATTTGCTCCAGAAACAAAAACGCCCCTGTTTATTGAAGACTTTACCAGCAACAAAAACAACTGGTATCTCGGCATCAAGGAAAACGTTTGGTTCGAAAACCTCCAGGACAGTACCCTCTTTTTCCAGTCGTTTGAGGATGTTCCCAAGGAAGATTTTAAAGAGGTTATTCTTGACCAGACAAAGGACTTTGAGATTGAACTGAAAATCCGCCTCGATAAAGGTATCCAGAATAAATTCAATGGTTTACAATGGGGAAAATCAACTACCGAAGCCAAACAGTTCGATTTCTTCTTTAACGGGCAGGGACAATACACCATTGATAAATATGCCGGCGCTTTTATCGATTTTGTTTCGGTTACCCCATCAAAATTAATAAACAATTATACCTATAACACACTTACGGTGAGGAAAGTATCCGATACGTATTACTTTTTCATCAACAAGCAATTGGTGCACAAAATGCCTTTTGAACCATTTTTTGGCAACGGCATCGGTTTTCAGGTAGCTCCAAAATCATCGGTACAAATTGATTACCTGCATATTTGGCAACTTTCCGATGGCACCACCAACCAATTGCCCATGTTGGCACTTACCAATGAGGTTTTTGCCTCAAAATCGGGCGTTATTGCCCCCGGCGAAACGGTTTCCATGAAATTTACTTTGACCAATAATTCCGCCGCCGAAGCCAACAATGTAAAGCTGCGCTATACCTTACCTTCATCGGTGATGCTTTTGGAAAGCAAATCGGATATTCAACTCGGGGCCGGTGCGCAAAAAGAGGTGGAATTGGTATTTTATGTGAATAAAAACGTGGAGCTTGCCCAATTGCCCATTCAGGTGAAATTGGAAGGTGCCCAAATGGAAAACGGCGATACCCGTGATTTTGCTTTGGCCATTAATCAGACCGTACAGAATTCATCGCCCCAGCAAACCGAGCAATTGGCCTTGTACCGGAGCAGCAACGACCCATTAAAAGGACTAGGCGCTTCAAAAGCCATTCTAGAAGTTTCGGTGGGCCGCTATTTTGCCCTCATAATTGGCATTGATGCCTATTCGGGTGAATGGAAACCATTGAAAAATGCCGTTAACGATGCCAAAGCAGTGGAAACCCAATTGCGCAGCCGGTACGAATTCCAATCCATCCGTACGCTATTCAACGAACAGGCTACCCGCGCCAACATTCTCAACGAATACGAGTGGTTGATGACCAACATCCGCGAAAACGATAACCTGCTCATTTTTTATTCCGGACACGGCGATTACAACGAAAGCCTGCAGCGCGGGTTCTGGGTTCCGGTTGATGCCAAAAGCAGTTCCGTTTCGGGGCTTATTTCCAATACTGATATTCAATCGTTCCTGAGCGGTATAAAATCGAAACATACTTTCCTGATTGCCGATGCTTGTTTTAGTGGCGACATTTTCCGAGGAAAAACCATTACCATTCCTTACGAAAATTCCTTTAAGTATTACAACCAGATTTATGCCAAACAATCGCGCACAGCGCTTACTTCCGGTGGCATTGAACCGGTTATGGATGGCGGAAAAGACGGCCATTCGGTATTCACCTATTACCTGCTTAAATCGCTTACCGGCAATGAGAACCAGTTTTTTGATGCCAGCCAACTATACAATGATTTGAAGGTTGCCGTTATCAACAACTCCAACCAAACACCGGGTTTCAGCCCAATTGTAAATACCGGCGACGAAGGGGGACAGTTCATTTTTATTAAAAAGCAGAATCCGTAACACACTAAACACCGAAAAGCACTAAAGTCACGAAAAAAAAAGTTGAAACGGAATCCTTGTAACTATACAGGTATTTGAAATAAAAGGAATAGCCACAGATTCACAGATTAAAAAATTTCCAAATTGATGACAAGAATTACTCAGATTATTCGCTATGCGAATAAAATTGAGCGAAGCGAACAATCTGAGTAAATTAATTTTTGATTTAATCTGTGAATCTGTGGCATTTTTAATTGTGTTTTTTTATTGCTGAATAGTTACGCACCTTTAATTTTTAATTTTAGTGTTTTTCGTGTCTTTTGTTGTCAAAATAATAATTTGTTGTTAACTATTTTTAAAGATGCAAATGAAAGATTTTTTTGTTTTTCCAAAATTCACGAGAGCGAATCGACTTATTCTTACATCTCTTGTAATTTCATTGTGCACCCAAACATACGGGCAATTATACAATTTTACCAACTATTCCATCGATCAAGGGTTGCCCCAATCAACTGTTTATTGTATTCATGAAGATGGTTTTGGATACCTCTGGTTAGGAACCGAAAGCGGGGTTGCCCGTTTTGATGGCAATCAGTTTAAGGTTTATGATCAAAGCTCCGGTTTGCCCGGAAATAAGGTGCGGAGCATTGTAAAAGGCCCCGACAACAATATTTGGGTAGGGACGGATAAAGGTATTGGGATTTTTGATGGCACAAATTGGAAATCAATAAGTTCAACTGATGGCTTGAAAGGTTCGACAATCATGAAAATGAACGTTGATGGAAAAAAAAGGGTGTGGGCCGCCACCAACGATGCCGGTATCAACATAATCACGCTGGGCGATTCCATTACAATTGAAAAGTTGGACACAAAAAACGGATTATCCAGCAATTTCGTTTTTGACGTGCTGCACGATACCTTAACCAAAAAAAGTTGGATTGCCATGTTTGGCGGTGTGAATATGGTTACAGAATCGGCTAAGGATTTTATTGTCCATAATCTGGAAGACTCGGTAATTACACCCAGTAACCAAATCACCAGTATTGAACAAGATAAAAAAGGTGACCTTTGGTTTGGTACTTATGATGCCGGGGCATTCAAACTGAGTTCCAAAAATGGAAGGTATCAAATTGAGAGTTTTAATTCGTTGAATGGAATTACCGACCCAAGGATATGGGATATTAATTGCAGCACCAATAACCAAGTTTGGCTGGCATCGAACGACCGTGGGCTTTATTGCCTCGAAAATGGGCAAGTAAAAAACATTACCATGGAGAATGGCCTGCCCGGTAATCAAATTATTGCATTTTTTCGCGACAGCAACAGGAATCTATGGCTAGGCTCCATGTCAAATGGCCTTACGTTGTATCGTGGAAACGCACTGGTACATTATACCCGCAAACAAGGGCTCCCCGGTCAAAAAGTGTGGGCTATAAAAAACAGTACCGATGGAAAACTCTGGGTGGGTACCGACGAAAAAGCGTTGGCATTGCTTCAGTTCTCAAATGAGCAGATGAAAGCTCAATATTTCGATAAAAAGCAAGGCTTCAAAAGCAAACAAGTGATTTCGCTCGATATAGATACCGATGGCGACTTATTGCTTGGTACCCAAGATGATGGGATGGCCCGATTTATCAACGGTCGGTTTTATTACCTGACAACCTCGGATGGATTGGCCGACAACACCATTAATTTTGTGTATCAGGTTCCCAATTATTCGGTGTATGCAGGAACCAAAATGGGATTTAACGAAATCAGAAATAATCAGATTGGTACTATTTCGGAGGAATCGGGTTTAATTAATAATGAAGTTCAAACAGTAATTACTGACAGCAAAGGGAATATTTGGATGGGAACATGGGGAGGATTGGCCTTTTTTCAAGCCAAAACCAATACCTACCGTGATTTTAACGAAGAAGAGGGATTGTTCGATTTGAGCATTTATTGCTTGGCTGCCGATAAATTCGATAACATCTGGATAGGTACATCCAACGGGATTTATAAATATGTGTTGGCTGCAGATACCATCATGCGTATGGCAAATCTTAATTTGAGTACAAAAATCATCAATTCAATGGTTTTTTATAACGCTACCACGCTGATTGTAGGCACCAGCATGGGTTTTAATAAAATTGGTTTCGATGAAAAAATAGAGAAACCCATCCGCATGGATAGCTACGACAAACAAAATGGGTTCCGTTTTGGCGAAACCAACCAGAATGCAATTTGTAAAGATGAAAAAGGCCACGTTTGGTTTGGCACCATCGGTGGTTTAACATGCTATCGTCCGGAACTGGAAGATACCATTACCCAAAAGCCCAAAGTTTATATAACCGGCGTACGATTGTCGTATCAAAATGTTGATTGGACTTCATTGGGTTTTAAAACCTCAGGAATGATGAACCTGCCCCAACCGTTATCATTGGCTTACAATAAAAACCACGTAACGTTCGATTTTAATGGCATTTACCTCCGTAATCCTGAAAAAGTTCAATACCGTTATAAACTTGAGCCCAACGAAACCGATTGGTCACCCATTAATAAAAACAATTCATCTCGGAATCCAGGTTTATCTAACGGCGATTTCACCATTTCGGTTATTGCTAGCATCGATGGACAGCATTGGTCCGACGCTCAGGTGTATCACTTCACCATCCGCCCTCCTTTTTGGAAAACCGTTTGGTTTTATTTGGCACTCGCCATCCTGTTTGGAATCCTCTTGATTGGCTATATCCGGCATAGAGAACGCAAACTGAAAAAGGAAAAAGCACATTTGGAACAAGTTGTCAAAGAGCGGACTGCCGAAGTGGTGGCCCAAAAAGATGAAATTGAAAAACAGAAAGAAGAAATCACAGATAGCATAACCTATGCCCAACGCATCCAACGGGCGGTGTTGCCGGGCATCGACACCTTGGAGCATAATACGGCCGATTGTTTTGTGCTTTTCAAACCTCGCGACATTGTGAGTGGCGACTTTTACTGGATTGGAAAAGTGGATAACCTTTTGGTGGTTGCCGCCGCCGATTGTACCGGGCATGGGGTTCCTGGGGCTTTTATGAGCATGTTGGGTGTAAGCTTTATGAACAAAATTATTAAAGAGCAGAAAGTAGCTTTACCCGATCTGGTATTGGCCGAAATGCGCCGAAACGTGATTACCTCGTTAAAACAGGGAAGCCACGAAGGAAGCTCGAAAGACGGAATGGATATGGCTTTGTGCATCATAAACCTTGAAACACTGGCCATGACTTATTCGGGTGCTTACAATCCGGCAATTATTGTATCCGACGGTGAACCCAACGAATTAAAGGCTGACCGAATGCCGGTTGGCTACCATATTGTGATGAACGAATATACCCCAATTTCGGTTCAACTAAAAAAAGGCGATTGCGTTTATTTGTTTTCCGATGGATATCAGGACCAGATGGGCGGCCCCACCTGCCGTAAGTTTATGCGCAAGAACCTCAGGGAACTATTGGTTGACATTCACCAAAAAACCTTCTGCGAACAGCGCGATGTGTTAAATACCACCATTGAAGATTGGCGGAACGACCCATTGGGCAAAACCGACCAAATGGATGATATTTTGGTGATGGGGTTTAAGGTATAGTATTATTCTTTCGGATAAATATAAAAATTGAACTTTGGTTTTCCATTTGAATCCATTGACTTAATCCAGTTAGTGGAATCAGAAGGATTGTTTATTTGTTTATCAACGGGTACAAACTTAATCTCTTTGAATATTTTTGCCGGGTTCCCCTGTTTGTTAAATGTTGATTGCCGGAACAAAACACTATCCTCCGGTTCAATGGTAAAAAATACATCCAGAATATGGGGTGGTGGCAAAGTATCTATAAAGAGGGAAGCCTTAATATTTACAGTCTTTTCGGTATTGTTATTAATCCAGAATGTGGTGGTTGGATATTGCGTAGAACACCCGCTCAATGCGAGCAACAGAATTGGAATCATGGTTTTTTTCATGGTAGTGGGTTTAGTTTTTTCTTAAATCTTAAATCCTATTTTTTAATCACTTTATAGGTTGATATTTCACCCTTATAAGTTTTAATTGTAAGCAGATAAACTGATTGGGTATAGTCCGACATATTAATCTGAATATGAGAACCCGGTGCATTTTGTTGATATATTGTTTTACCCAACAAATCGGTAAGTGAAACACGCTCTAGTTTTTCCAAAGATTTTGCTTCAACCATAATATATTCGCAGGTAGGGTTTGGATAAACCATAAAATTATCCTTTCCATTACTATTATCGATTTTTGTAACCGTAAAACAACCCGCATGTATATTTGCCAAAACGGCCTTGTATTTAGGTGCGGGTATTACTGATGTATCCTGATCTAAAGTTTCCAGGATACCCCAACTACCATATTGGGCACTTCGGCCTCCAACAAAAGAATAATTCATGCAGATTAACGGTTTATCTCCACTTTGCAAGGTTCTTACAAAATTGAACCATTCCATATATAAATTATACATGGCGGTATCGCGCTGAATATCGATAAGGGCTTGACTGTATGTTGGTTCAACACCAAAAGGTGATGGCGTAACATGCTGGCCTCCTTCGTAAAATTCCATTGGTACATGAAGTGAATCGGCCAACTGGCTTTTTATTTGCTGCATCCAAACCTTTTCATTAACCTCACTGCTTTTACGAACCCTACTGGCAACATCCTGAATGGTTGCCTGTGCTCCCAGTGCATCTAATTCGGCCTCAAGTGTTTCCGATGAAAGCCCAAAATAATAAGCTGTCGCAACAGCATCAAAGCTTCCAACCCGCATATTGTTGGCAATTCTTTGGCTAACATCGAGCCAAGCTGTTTGTAAACCAACCGTTCGTGTAATGCGGTTAATATCGTTGCCGTACTCGCTTGTCCAAATATCTAAACAATTTTGGATGTAGGGCACAATACCTTCGGGCCACAACTTACCTTTAAGTTGACAACCATAATGATTAAGCCAGGTGGTTTGCCCAAACATCCAATTCCAATTCTCATTGCTGTACTCAACAGTTAGTTTAAGTTCAGTATTTAGCTGATTTTGAAACAACTGGGCCATGTTTTGTATATAATTGTTGCTTGCGCGATGCGGCACACACACCCAGCCATCTAACCCATAATTGTTCATCAATTGTATCATAAGTTCATAGGGGATGCCTTTACTGGTGGTGTAGGTATAATAATCAACCGGCGAGCGTTCGCTCCAATCAAAAAGGGAAGAATCCTCCCAGGTGTAAAAATCAGGTTGCCCCCAGGAATTAGTTTGCCCCCAGTCCATAAACCTGACCGATTTAAAGACTAACAATTTCATTAACCAAACAGGGTTAAATGGTTGGGTTTGATAGGTATTTTCGTAATCACTTTTTACAATCCGAATATTTCTGACCGGATCATTCACATTGGAGGAATCGATTACCATCTCTAAAAGATTGCCGACGGGATTGTTAAAGTCGAATGTATAACGGTTTGCCGATGTTTGAGTTAGGTTTGAACAACCATTAAAGCTCAACGACCCTGTTCCATCGAGCAGAACTACATATTTGCCAGCTTCCCAACCATCGGTAAGTCCCCAAATCGTAGCAACTTTCTGGCTGTACGTGCGGTTTGGTATGGCTTGAGGTATAAAAGTAGGATACCCATCTGCCCTGAATGAAAGACTGTCAACAGCTTCTGTATTCCATTCGCCTCCGTTCGGATTATTTGCATCTTTGGTGTACCAAGTTCTGGCACATTTCATCCTGTTTACAAAAGGAATCTCGGTACTCCAGTCGGTAACCCCGCCAAGGTTTGTTCCAATGTTTAGTTTACAACTATCAACCAATTGAGCTGTTACATTCCAGTTTACGAATAATACTGTAATGAATAAAATACCCACACTTTTTTTCATATTCGTTACATTAAATGTTAATGGTTATATGGTCAATGGTTCGGTATATTTTTAATGCCCAATTTTGGAAAACTACAACTTTCTGATATAAATCTCCCTATACATAATTTTCAAATCATCCTTTGTATGTATCTGAAGCGATATTACTCCCTTCTCACCAACATTCCGTAGTCTGTGAATTTGATCGTTCAGTATTCCTTCAACATTAAAATCGGTAACTAAAACACCATTTAACCAGGCCTTTATATGCCACCCTTCCACTATTAATTCCATGCTGTTCCATTGCAAACTGTCATCGCTGTAGTAAAATTGAGGTTTTCCTATAACCATACTTTCATTTACCCATTTCCCATTGGGCAAATCGGGGAATATCCACCGGTTTACACCGCGTGTTTCATCCCACATCATGCCAACCCGGTAAGGTTCCGGTGGGTTTATATCTACCTGTGGGCCGTCCATATACATCGAATCATTGTCGTAACGGCTGCGTATCTGCAAACCACTGTTTCCTTTCGACGATTTGAATGCTGCAAACTGGAGTTTTAACCCAAAATCCTGATATTCTTGTTTGGTTGCAAGCCATACATAATTGTGATCTGTATCGCCATTTGTGTTGGCCACAATAACTGAATTTTCCACTTTCCAGTATTGCTTTGCAACATCTTTTGGGAAGCCACAAACTTGCCATCCCGACAAATCATTCCCGTTAAATAGGGGTTTCCAGTCTGCTTCCTGGGCATACAAACAGGTGCAAAACAGGGTTAAGGTAAAAAACAGAATAATAGAATTAGTTTTCATGATGAACAGTATAAAGTGAATTTGAAGTCGCATTGTTATAGGCTGTTATTTCTCTAAAAAACGTTTTAGCTCATTAAGTTGCCATTGTCTTTCTGCTCTGATTTTATCCATACTTTCAGGATAAGCCAATTGAACTGTTTTTATTGCATAGTCGGAACAAACCATTGCATGTTCTTTCATGTGGCCAACACCCACAGCCTGACCAGCAGTCCTTATAGCCGTTTTAGCCACTTCGGTTTTACATTGCCTCGCAATTGCATGGATTTTAAAACCTGCCTGCCTAACTTGATGAACAGTAGCATTTCCTTTTTGCCATAATTCGTTTGTTCGAAATCCGTTAGCCACAGCCTCATTTTCCGGGAATTCTATTTCCGAAAACGGTAAAACATGTTTAGCACAGATAATTGCCCATTTTGCCAAATCAACCTGATTAAGCGAGACAACGAGATTATCTATTTCGGCCCTTAAATTGCTATCGTCGGTAATCTTTATTTTAACTTTAGTTGCCATTAAAAATATTTTCAATGGCAGGTATCACCATATTATCCCATGCTTTTGCTATGTTTTCTATCCGGTTGGGGTCGCTGTTAAAGTTTTCAATTATTATAGACAGCTCAATGTGACCGTTTTCTTGCACCAAATCGTAAGTAACGTGCAGGTAGTTTTCGGGTATATCTTCAATTCCAAAGTTAGGGTCAATAGAAGAATATTTTAAGCGCCTGTTTTGAACTATTTCCAGTATTGTCCCTTTTTCGCCACTTTCGTAACCCTGAAAATTTCCTTTCCATTTAATTTCACTTCCAACTTTCCATGAGGAATGGGCCTCACAACTAAACATATATTTTTTGGTCATATCCGGATTGGTCAATATTTCCCATATCTCAGATGGTTTAGCATTCAAAATAATTGTCCGTGTAAGCTTTTTAGTTGTATCCATTTTATATCGTTTTAATTTTCAAATTTAGAATCGTGTTGTGACAACCCTATGGCAAGGTATAAAATAATTTTGAGTTCGAAGGGTTATATTTTTTGAACTACCCAATATCCGCAAGTGAGGGTGTGACTTTTTCACTATCAGCGACTTAACTAGTGTGTAAAACGATATTAAAATAGAGAGTCACGCCCTCACTCACAATTAATTAGCAGTTTATCTGCGGATTTAAGGAACTACTCAAAAAGCAGAATTACCTTGCTTTACGAGCAAGGTAATTCTATTCGGGTTTAAATTAAAACCGCCCAGTTTTTCTAGCGAAATTGCCCAACATGGTCTTCTACCCATTGTTCGAAGCTCCGCCCTGTTTTTCCGGTCAGTTCCGTGTAGCCAGTCCTTATCGTGTCGGGCTGCAGGGTTGTTTCTTCCCAGTAGGTAAGAATCATTTTTATGATATCGTCCGACATAAATTGACTTACCGATGATGTGAACTGTTCCGGGGTAACGCGGTGGCAATTTAAAGAAACGCCTAAAGCTTTCCCTAATTTTTCTACCTGCTCACGTTGTGTTAGGGCTTTGGGGCCTGACAGTTCATATTCTTTGCCCCATTTTGCAGGCTGGGCAAACAGGGCTACAACACACTCCGCAATGTCAGCCTCGTGGATAAGTGCTTGTGCCGAATCGGGAAACGGAAGGAAAACCGATTTGGTCATCTTTATAGTTGGAGACCAAGCCAACAAATTATTGCCAAATGTACCTGAACGTAATGCTGTGAGTTTGAGACCCACTTCGCGAACAGCATTTTCTACAGCAAGGTGGTATTTGTTGCTGTACGAATCCAAATCCCGTTGAAAATGCGCCGAAACAGCCAGCGATGAAAGGGCTACAACATGCTGCACACCTGCTTCTTTGGCTGTGCGCAGGAATGGTCTAATATCGCCATCGGCGGGAAACAAAAATAGAGTCTCAACGCCTTCAAAAATACGTTTGTCTATATTGCCTTCTGTTAAATCGCCTTTAACTACCCGTACTTCTTTTGGTAGATTTGATTTTTCTGGCACACGGCACATGGCTATTACCTCTGCTTTTTGTTCCACTAATTGCTTTACAATTTGACGACCGATGGAACCTGTGGCTCCTGTAATTAAATACTTCATGGTATCCTCCTTTTTATAAATTTCGATTACTAATTTTTACAGAATCAAAATTACCGGATACCTATGTTATATCCCGGGCAGGAATTCGGGGAAAATGGTAGTTTTTTCGGTATTCGTTAAAATGGTTATAATTTTCGGTATGCCAATGGCAACATACCTTCCCATTTTTTGAAAACCTTGGTAAAATAAGAGGCGTCGTCGTAACCCAACCAATAACATATTTCCTGAACAGTCATAGTTGTTTGCCTGAGCAAACTTTTGGCTTCCATGGCAATGTGTTCATCAATGAGCATTTTTGCCGACTTTCCCGATATTTCCATTAAAATTTCGCTCAAATATTTTGGCGAAATATTTAGGGCCGAAGCGTAAAACGAAACATCTTTCTGTTCGGGAAAATGCTTGGCTACCAAGCCCCTGAATTTCCCAACTACTGTTTCTTTGCTATTGGTGTGAGCTTGCGTTTCGTTGTTCGAGAAATTATGTAAATCGCTTACCAGTGTTAATAGCGAGTGGGATAAGCCTGGCATTAGTTTTTTGTCTTCCTTAAAAGCTTTTAACAGGTTGAAAAGTAATTTTATTTTCTCTGTTTCAGGTTGCTGTAGCTGAATAACATGATTGCCACCGGGCAGAAAGAATGGCAGTGAATTAAGAAAGTTTACATTTAGTATATCGTTAAAGAGGTCTTCCGTAAAGTAGATTGTATCGTGATCCCCAACATAATTACCCATCCATTGCGAAACAATACCGGGGCCAATGGTGGTAAGGCTTCCTTCCTTTACTTCAAAATCGGCGCTACCTATTTTAAACAAATTTGTTTCGCCGGAATAGGTTATGCCTATACCATAAGTAAATGTTCGGAAAGGGAAACGCACTGTTGCTTCTTTATAGGTGTCCTGGGTTGCCAAAAAGTACGGAAAGGACATGCTATGGGAGTTCTGCTCCTTTAAGTATTTGTATAGGTTAAAGGTTTTTAATGAAGTTTGTTTGTTTCCTGTATTTTCCATTTTTCTACTGATAGTCACGGTGTGACTCTTTAATTAAAATTACCAAGTTAGCTTTTATAAGCAACATTAAACCATAAGTCACGCCGTGACTTGCGAATATTAGGTTTAATACTAATATTATGGTCTTTCACGGCCAACGAACCTGTTTTTGCCGGTTAAAAAACCTATTGCTTTTTGTACATTATTTGTTACGCTGTCGGCTGACTTTAAAGATGAAATGTAGCGAATAATTTCCTTTTGCCGCGAAGCCGATAAGCCCTCAAATACTTGTTTTGCTTCCAAATTTTGGCGTAGGGCTTGTAAAAATTCGGGGTGAGGCTCAATTGTTCTGTCCTCCGGGTCGAATTCAATTGCAATATCAAGTATTTCACCAACCCGCTTGGGCGAATTTTTAAGCATGGTAGTATTTATGTATAATCTCCAATGTCCACTGTATTTTACCAATGTCTGTTTGTGTTTTGTATTGTTTATTACAACACAAATGGGGATGTGACCTTTGTCTTTACCGGCCTGAGCGAATATTTCTTTCAGGATTTGTTCAGGCACATAAACGAAAGGGTTTATTCCTATAATATCTATTGTGGCCTTAAATTCATGCATCCTAGCTGATTTTTCATGTTGTGGTGCCTTTTTTACTTGTCCAAACCGTTTTATGGTATAGCCTGTAAGGTATTGTGTTTTTAAATCTAAAATAAATAGAACTTTATCGCTATTTAATACTTCCCTATCTGCTCAGTGTTGCATTAAATTGCCAAATGCCCGGCTCAACAAAAAACTTGATATAATCAGCATCTTCATTAAATTCAACAACTCCGGGAACACGATTATCCATGAATTTCCCGTTTTGCCATACCGTTTTGCCATTAACCTTAATGGAGATAATGGATCGCATTTTTGGGATACCAATTATTGCTTTTGTGCCCAACGGAGATTCGAGGTTCGTGGTAAAACTTTCGGCTGAAATTGTATGGTTGACTATAATATCACCTTTAACGGTTGGTACAATTTGTTTTATTTCCGTCAAACCACCCATCTGAGGAAGCACCTGATAGGTATCCCATCCGGGAGTTACCGGAGAAAGACCTGCTATATTCTGGGAAAGAACTAAATTCGGTGCATTCCAACCATGGTTAATGGTTCCTTCCTTTAACCCACTCCAAACTTCCCAAAGTGTAGAATAAGGGCTTTCAACCATTTCTGTATAACGGTTCTTCATTCGAACTAAAGCAAGCGAGTCGGACCCTATTTTACAGAGTGCTTCCAACACATATTTTTCCATATACGGACTTGCAAAAGTATTATCGTTCAATACCTTACGAATTCCGGCAAATTGTTCAGGTTTTGCTAATCCGGCATTTACAGCCATGGCATTGGCACGGTCATCTGGTATGGTTAATTTCTCAGACCGGAAATGCTGTTCATTTTTCATCCAGAATACATCGGAGAAATTATTTTCAACACTTTTCATGCGTCTGGAGTAATCGGTTGTATCCTCAGCAAAACCACTCATTACTGCCATTGGAATGGCTGCTTTTAAAGCCAGGTAGTACCAAGTATTATCTAACATGTCAATATCAATATTGGTGCCCCAATCACCCCAATCCCAAGCTCCGGTACGGTGTTGAACCAATCCGTTTGGGGCCATTTTCCAGATACCCAAGTATTTTCGTACAGCAGGATAGGCTTTACGCATAGTAGCACTGTCGTTGGTGTTCATAAAATAATTCCAGAAACCGTACCAGCCAATACTGGCCAGCATTTGCTGGGGTAATTCAGCACTCCAAATGGTCGATGGTGGACAAAACAGTGTTGAATCACTTCTTTGCCAATCAATTAAGGTGATAATAGACTTACGGATGAGTGCATGTGAATTGGTATCGAGGGTATAGAATACTTCTCCACTCTGGTTCACCACATCGCCCCACCACAATGCCTGTTCCCGGTCGGGACAATCCATAAAATTGTCGAACATGTTGATGTATAAGGTTCTACGGGCTTTATTCCAAAGAGTATCGTAAAAAGCATCGTTACAAGAAAACATCCCTGCGAATTCCGATGGATAACCAATTTCCCTGTATTTTAATGATAAAATCTCAACTCCTTCAGGGATAGTATAACGAACTGAGTTGCCACTCATCCAAACCAGGGTTTCAAATTCCTGTAAACCCTCTTTAGTAATGTATTCTGCACGATTGGCCGGTCCTTCACCAAAGTCGTACCATCCATCATATTGATCGGTTTGGATGTTAATAACCTTTCCCGATGAAGCATTTACTTTAAGGTATGCCGAAACCCGGGCATTGTAAGGTAAAACACCTTCCACAACGACCCCGATACCTACAGTTGGTAACTCTGTTGTATTTGAATATTCCCTCAACCCAGAATCTTTCCATTGTGAAAATGGACGTTTGACCATAGTATTCCATGGCAAAACAGGAGGTAACCCTTTTTCTGTTGCAAACAACCAGTCGGCATCATTATATTCCGGCTGTTGCCATCCTTCAATTGCATCGTTTTGGGCATTAAACCGGACATTCCAAACAGATAACCTCCTATTGGGCTGACCACCAATTTCAGAATGTTCATACCCGGGATGCTTCTTTAATTTCCATGTGGCATCGGAAACCACAGGAGTATCGCCGAATTTTCCATCAAATAATAAGGCCCCTTTGCCACTGTTGTGATGCGAAAAACCTTCTTTATCCCAGAACCACACAAGTACAGCTATTGAATTCATCCCTGGTAATAAATAAGGAGCTAAGTCTATTTCGTCGTAGTAGGTTTCCTCCAGTCGGTCCCTTTTTAATTGCCCCTCAAAAACAACGAGCTCTCCATTTATCCACAACCAGTATTTAGAATCGGCTGCAATTCTTGCTATAGCTTCATCTGGCTTCGAAGATAGGATAATTGTTTTTCTGAAGCACATCCATGAATCTTTAGGGCCATCAATATTCTGCCATATCCAATTAGCTTTCCATGTTTGGATGTCATTATTTTGGGAAATAAGTATTCCTTCTTTGTCTCCTTCGAAGGCCGCTAGCTGCAATGTGCTCAAAAGAATTGCAAAAAAGATATTTCTAAAATGGCTCAAATGTTTTTTATTCATACTTATAAAATTAATTTGTTCAAATATACTTTAAATAAATTTACTGATAGTTGAGCACAACCAACCGAACCGACTAACGGGAGCACATGACTAGCGGGAGTAATAACATAGGGAGTTCAATGAAGCTAAACCTTAGCAAACCAATAAAACCTACATGTAATATTCCATGAGATTGGACGCTAGGTTTATTGTCTATTTGTCTTTATCAGTCCATAAATTACAAATCCTAATCCAACTATTACATAAGGAATACTCAGTAATTGTCCCATGTCAAGTTGCATTTGTTCTTCGAACGGCACTTGCCTTTCTTTTATAAATTCAATAAAGAACCGAGCCATAAAAATCAACATAATTGCTAATCCGAAAAAGAATCCATTTTGTAGTTTTTCCCGTTTTGCTTTGTACAAATAAAAAATTAATCCAAAAATAGCCAAATAGGAAATTGCTTCATATAGCTGTGCTGGGTGTCGTGGCAACTTATCCTCACGAACAAAAATGAAAGCCCAAGGTACTTTTGTTGGAATCCCAACAATCTCAGAATTAATCAAATTTGCAAGTCTAATAAAACAGCCTCCTAAGGGAGCTACAACAGCTATCAAGTCAATCGTTTTAATTATAGATTCCTTTGTCCTTTTTGCATAAATTATCAAAGCCAGTATTAATCCAAGTGCTCCGCCGTGACTTGCCAATCCCTGATAACCGGTAAATTTAAATCCACCGTCGGCAGTTTGTTGAATGGGTAAAAACATTTCTAACGGATGACTCAGATAATAGGATGGGTCATAGAATAAACAGTGTCCTAATCTTGCACCTGCAAAAATCCTAATCATTCCATAAATTGAGAGTTTTTCTAACTTATCAAGCGATATATTCTCTTTTTTAAAAATCCAATTGAGAATATAAATACAAAGAACCAGCCCTCCAACAAATAAAATCCCGTAGTATCGAAGCGAAATCCCAAATATGTTAACGATTTCAGGGTCAATATTCCAATTTATGTAATTTATTATCATAGTGTTATGTTTACTTTGTGCCTAATTTTTGGCTAATACAGTACGTGATTATTCCGCTTCGCTGCATGAGGACTTCACCGTTTCAGTCTATTTCCTATCAAGTTTATACTCCCGATTGCTATCCAGGACTTGAATTACACCTATTTTTTATACCGTGTGTGTGCAGGTTTTTATTAATCATTTATCTTTTTTAAAAAATCCCCATCAATTATCAATAATTTAACGCCATTAACTGTAATTGAACGATGGGAACTCAAATCATCTGTGACTACGTAGGTCATTCCTTTTGTTAATATAGATTTTTCACCCTCGTTAAGTTCACTCACAAAATCGCCTTCCAAACAATGTACTATATGTCCTTTTGTACACCAGTGGTCAGCAACATAGCCTTTTGAGTATTCAACTAATCTTATACGCAGTCCTTCAAATTGCAGGGTTTGCCAATAAGCAATGCCTGTTTCTCCTTTATGTTCCGTTTTAGGTATATTCGTCCAATCAATAGTTTGAAATGGAATATTTTGGTTTTCCTTTTTTTTCATTGTAAATGTATTCTAACTAATAATTCGTGTTTTGAGTAAAATTACCCTCATCGGTTGCACTAAACGTAGTTGCGTGTTTAATTTCTTATTGTTGGTTTAAAATTCATTCTAAAACCTCCAAAACCATTGAAGCAATTGCGTTTGAGCGTGGGTCGGCTGCTATTATTCCTTTTCCAATTTTGTTTTCACTATTCTAAATCCAATAAAATCCGTGAACTTATATTTGGAAATCTCACCACGTTCATCAAAACCACTTTGTGTTTTGTAAGAACCTCCTCTGTAAATATTTTTGGGTTCATCAATTGTCCCCAAATTTACTACCCATTCCGATAAATTGTAGCCTAAATTTGAGACTTCATTATTATTAAATGACTCTTTCAAGACTGTATTATTGGCATTGTCCAATGAATTAAAAACAGTAGTTGCATATTCCCATTCTTCCTCAAATGGCAATCTAAAATCTGGTTCTAAATCCTTTTCTTTCTTATTATTAACCTTATTTATTTCGTCCGTTTTCCAAATGCAATAATATTTTGCACCTTCCAAAGTCACTCCAATTACTGGATAATCATTTGACTTATTATCGAAGAATTGATTTTTTATGGATGGATTTTCTTCCCAGACTTTCAAATCAATCAATATTGGTAATATTTCTTGGTAAGTCTTTTTTACAATATATGATCTTCCAGATTCCGGTTCCTTTTGAGCTAATTCATAGTCAATCCAATAAATAGTATCATTCGGTGATTTCCTAATTATATTATAAAATTCCCTAAATTCTCCATTCGTTATTTCATTACTGATAAAAAAAGGAGCAACAGATATAGTTTTAGAATATATTACCCTTGTGTATGTTCCCTTAGGACAAAAAAACATTCCATTTGGAGTTATCACTTGTGAACTAACTAATGAAGAAGAAATCAATCCGATAGTAATGAATAATAGTTTTTTCATGTTTTATGTATTTTTGAATTTTAGTTTACAATAAGCAGATGGTTATTTTAATAGCAGCCAACGTTGGCACTAAACGTAGTTGCGTGTTTAATTTCTTGTTGTTCGTTTAAAGCCACGATAAAGTTAATTTAAAAACCGAAACTTCCAAAACCCTTGAAGCAATTACGTTTGAGCGCGGGTTAAGCACCGTTTTTTCTAAAACTTAATTCCAAAAGATAAACTAAGTGAATATAATCTTTCCTTAATTGTTTGTTCATCAACAATAAAATCATTACCAACAATGTAATTTATCTCAACCTTTTCAGTCTTTACAGGAATTAACATATAGGAAAACTGAGGTTCAAAAAAGATAGAAATCTCATTATTAAGTCTAAAATCCAAGCCCAATTTAGCTATTGCAGATATAGTATAGTTTTTAGTTTCACTTGATATAACTGTACCATATTCTTTTATGTCGCTATCTAAATCTCCGCTTTCACTGTAATTAATCAAAATATTTTGGTTTAATCCAGTTCCTCCAGAAACAATGAATCTATTAAAGGAATATTTATATTTTATGACTAATGGAATAGTAATAAAGTCATACTTAAAATATATCCTTTTGTCTCCTGAATAGAGATCCATGAAACCTGGAAAATATGCTTTAATAATTTGTCTTTCGTATTTAATATTTTCATATGATAATCCACTTTCAAATAAAAAATCCTTACCAAATTCATAGTTAAAAAAAAACCCCATATTATTTGAATAATCAGATACTTCAGTAGTTTGTCTATATTTCAAATAAGTTTCTTGGTCGATATTATTTTTGCTTTCTGAAGTCAAATATCTATTAGCAAAACTTGGTGCATAATATAATCCTAGTCTTAGTTTTTTATTATTCAATTGTTGTCCTTGCAAGGAATTAAATAAAAACAAACTTAGAATAAAGATTAATGTATTTCGATATTTCATATTTCCTAATTTAAATGGTGCTTAACGTTGGCAATATGGCATGAAGCGGATTGCGAGCGATTCCCTATCAAACCGAGATGAAGTTGAAACGGGATAAAACCGCTCCAATTAAGCTCTTCACCGCTTTTTGCTATATTGCGTGTTGGCGTGTCGTTATTTATTCAACAAATATTGTAACATTATATTTGCTAGTCCATTTATTGTCTTCTAATACTAAATAATGAATAACAGAATTCGGATCTGAATCCCAAAATTCCGAATGAACTTTAAATTCTACTAATGCTTGATTCGATGAATCATTTAAACCAACTCTCGATAACCTATAAATGGATTTTATTGAATATTTTTGCGTAAAATTATTCCATGCTGAACTAATTTCTTTTCCCTCAAAATAATAATCATACTCCTCTTGTGAGATTATAATGACTTTTGTATCGCCAATTTTAAGTAATTCAGAGTCTAAATTGAAGTTCACTAGATTTTTATTAATAAAATCAGTGGCAATTGTTGTATCAAAATTATTATTATAATTTACAAAAGATTCATATGCACCACTATCTATTATAATTGAGTTTGATTTCATTGTCTGCTGCACAATTATTATAGTATCATAATCCCAATTAGTTAGTAATGATTCATAAATTTTGTATTCCAAGTTATCAATAATATCAGAAGTCTTTAGGTTGAATACAGGCAACACAGTATCATCATCCTTTTTGCAATTTGTTAAAATAGAAATCATTATTAGTGAAATCAGCATTAGTCTTTTTGTTTTCATAATCATAAGTTTAATTGGTTTTATTCTTAATTCTGACTAACGTCAAATTTAGTAATTTTTATTTCCCTCTAAATCTTGACGTTAGCTTAAAAAATTAATCGGCTCGTCTGATGTGGGGAATGCACGCCAACTTTGGTATATCCCCAATAACCGTGAATATAACCTAACTTTTACTGTATATCCCCAGTCCAATTGGGTTTATTTCGCATTTACCCCCAGTTGGAAAGCTGTTAAATGGCAATACTCTACTAAAGTAAACTATTTTACTTAATAAAAACCACTGTTTGTTAATTAATTCCAATCAATTCAAAACTATTCATAGTAGCTTGGGAAGTATCTTTTGTGCGGAGTTTTTACTTCAATCATTTTCTTCAAGCCGATTTTCTATATCCATATTTTGATGCAAAATCCTGATTATTTCGATTATATCATCTTCTGTCTGTTTATAAAAAATAAGATGGGACTTAACTTTTGACATTCTATATCCAGGTCGAACATAATCCATCTTTCGACTCAATTCAAAATTATTTACAATATATTCAATTTCGCTTATAATCAATTGGTGATAGCGGTCAGCTAGTTCTAACGACCATTTATTGAAGGTGTAAAACCAGATTTTTTCTAAATCGGAAATCGCTTTCTCACTTATTCGATATCTTCCTGTCATAAGTACTTTTTATGCAACTCGGCAAGATGTTTTTCTGCACTGAAATTCTCAACCATCGGACTATTTTCCCCTTCAATCAAAGCATTTTTTAATTCTCTCAATTTTCGCTCCTCCGACTCTAGCAACCTTAATGCTGAACGAACAACTTCACTGGCAGAACTATATTTACCGGATGCAACCTCTGAGCTTATAAAATCTTCAAAGTATGGACCAATTGATATGGATGTATTTCTTCCCATTTTGACCTGTTTTTGTTTCAAAATTACCAAACATTGGTAACAATACCAAGGGAAAAACAAAACTTATCACTCATACTCATCTGAGTGGCTAACGAAAAACAAAAAGGGCCGACCCTTATTAAGCAGTCAGCCCCATTAACTTCAGTTTAAAAGTTCAGTTTAATACCTAATTCACTATTTTAATATTGAAAGCCCCGTTGTTGGTGGCGCCATAAATGCTCAGCCATAACGGCAAATACATTTCGGTTCCTCTGGCTTTGGTAATATCGCCAAGGTCAAGAATGTTTTTTTCCAGCCACCCGAATGACTTCAACAGTTCCTTAACCTTTTCTTTGGCAACGGATTCATTCCCGCAAATAAACGTGTTATGGTCGCCCCCGTTTATTAGGTTTGGGTTTACCATGAGTCCGCACCACATGGTGTTGAGAGCTTTTACCACATGCGCTTTGGGGAAGGTTCTTTGAATTTCCTCACCCAACGAATTGGTATTTACAATGGCCAGCGATGGCGGCATTCCTTTCGAGAAATCGAGCGAATTGGCAATATCCACAATAATTTTTCCATTCAGGTTTTCCGTGCCTGCCAGTTTGAGTGCCTCAATGGAACCCATACCTGCCGTGCAGTTGAAAACAATTTCTCCAAATACAGCTGCATTGGTAAAGGTTCCTGCACTGGCCTTTCCGTGGTGTTTGGCAACAAAAGCTTTTGCTTTTTCGTTATCGGCAGTTCTGGAACCCATCATTATTGAGTGTCCCAATTCCACCAATTTTGAACCGATGGTATCTCCTACTATTCCGGTTCCAAATACGGCTATTTTCATTATTTTAACTTTTAAGGTGTATTAAATTCTTGATACAATAAGGTTTCTATTTAGTGATTTGCCTTTTCAAATCGCTCAATTTGGGTTCTTACCTTTTATGGAACATCCTATGGCTTTGGTTTCAGCCGGATTGGGCGATTTGTCGGCCAACAGATTATTCAAGGCACTTTCCAAATACTTTTCGGTGGCTTGCGAAGCATCATTTGAATTGTTATCGATGGCTCCAATGTAGGCCACCGTAAACTTTCCTCCCTTATTCTTCAGCAAATATACATGGGGGGTTTTGGTTGCCCCATAAACGGGATATACCTCTTGTTTTTCATCAATCAAATAGGGGAAGGTAAAGCCTTTTTCTTTGGCCCTAACTTTCATGTTTTCAAAAGAATCATCGGCATATTGAACCGGATCGTTAGGGTTAATGGCTATCACCGGATACCCTTTGGCTTTGAATTCTTTATCGATAGCTACTATCCTATCCTCGTATGCCACCGAATAAGGACAGTGGTTACAGGTAAAAATCAGCACCACTCCCTTTTCTTTGGAATAGTCAGAAAGTGAAACCATCTTATCATCCACATTCTTTAACTTAAAGCCCGCGGCCTCATCGCCCACTTTATAGCCTTGGGCAAAGGTTGAAATGCTTGCCAATACAATACAAGCCATAATAACTACATTTTTCATATCAATTTAGTTTTGGTTTAACAAGTTGCAACAATTCAAGGTATTCAAAGGATTGATTGTAAAACGATTGTTTATTCTTTTTAACCACCAGAGTAGTCGGAATACTGCCATCCCAATCGGGATTCACTTGGTTTATCCATTGGTTGGCATCATCGTCCAAAATAAGCACTTCCGATTTTATTTCGTGTTTATCTAAAAAAGGTATTACACGGGTGTTCAGGTGTTGCGGAAAATCCAACGAAACCAGTATCAGCTTGAAAGGAAGCCCTTTCAATTCCTGTTCCACCGCTAAAAACGCCGGCAACTCCTCAATACAGGGTTTGCACCAGGTAGCCCAAAAGTTAACCACATAAACGGTGTCGGAATTGCTGTTCCAATGCTGTTCCACTTGCCTGAATTTTAAAACCGGAACCCGTTGCGAAAACCCTGTGTTCAGTATGAAGCCCAATAAAAGAATTAAAATATACTTCATGGTTCATTCAAATTAGCCTTTAAACAGAGGTTCTAATGTTTATGTTTAAGCCAGCGCTGTTAATGTGTTGTTAATTCAAGTGTTTATTCCTATTATATAACATCCGTTAACCCCTTTCCGGATGACAAAAACCCATTACTTTTGCTATCGAATTGCATTATTTTGCAATTTGCATTTTACAACATAACCAACATTTATGAACCTATAAATTATGAAAACAACTTTTTTTAAACTTTGGGCACTCCTGTTTGGGCTAAGTTCCGTTATGGTTTCCTGCTCCAACGACAATGACAATCCAATAAACGATCCCATTCCAACGGTTATTCAGGCCGATAATGAGTGGCACACCGACAGTTTGGTTAAGGGGGAAATTAAATGGTACAAAGTTACCGGCGACCCAACCTTTATTACTATGGTGGTGGAATGGTCGGAAGCCGATTACCATGGCACGAGCAAAACGTTTACCGCTGACATCAAGGTTTCAGCTTACCAATTAGACGGTGTAACCCCATATTTTGAAAACAAGGACAATGGATATGGTGAAAACGCCAAAAGTATTGAATTGTCTGCTGAAAAAGAGGTATTGCTTAAAGTGGTACTTAACGATGAAGTCCGCCCCGGAACTTTTGCCTTAAAAACGACCGGAACAACGGCTAACGAAGTTACTTATGAAACACTTACCATTAGCGATACTTGGACAGAAGCCACCATTTCGGAAGGTCAGACTAAAGGGTTTCAAGTAGATTGCACCGGAAAAACCCAGGTGTACATCATTTGGGCCGAAGCAGGAAGTCCGGAAACAGGTTATACTGCTGATGTTATGGGTTCGGTTTTTAAATCAGATGGTACCAACCTTTACAAAATTGTGGAAAATGGAAAAGATTTCCTAAACAAATCCAACAGCGGCTCCGACAACCCAAAAGCCATTGCGGTGGATGCAACCAACAAAATTGTCAAAATCCAGATTGCAAAAGAAACAGCCGTTGGAACCTTTGCCATAAAAGTGGTTGAAGTTGCCAAGTAGCAATTAACAATGAGCAATTAGTAATGAACAATTAATGGCTTAATAACCAAGTATTGAGGTCAGTAGATAAATACATAACACGAAAGCAATGGTATTCATACTTTGAACCTTCTGTTTGTGTTTCTTGTACCCCTCTGTCTGTCGACATCTCCCCTAGGCTTAGGGGAGATCGCATCAAATTAGCAATACTGCCAGCAATTTACATCTTCCCCTTCACAAGGGGAAGTCCCGACAGGGGAAGGGGTATATAGCAAAACAAACAAGTGGATATGCAATTAGCTACTGACCTCTAACCTATTAAATGGGTATTCTAGAACATCATGATTTGACCAAATAAATGAATGATTCCAAAAAAAATCAGGCTGTAGGCCTGAAAGAATAAAGCCCAGTGCAACGCACTGGGTATGCAGAACAAGAGCATATTTCGGCGCATGCAATGGCAATTATTAGAAAACTAATGATTCATGCGCCGAAAGTTTGAAATTTAGAAGAAACATGGAATTATAAAGATTTCATTTATAGAAAATCTTTTCAATTATAATTACAGAAAAACCACCCAGATAATGGGATGAATAATTTGTATTGGAAACGTGACCTTATGAAACACCCGTTAACCTTTCTTTTTCTGATAGTACAACTCTCATGCTTTGCACAATCAACCATTAACCTCCAGGAGGTTTTGATTGAGGCCAAAGCTGAAAAAGACGCCATTGGCCAGCAAAAAGAATCGGTTGTTTCAAAAATCGTTATCAGTGCCAAACACCTCAACAATTTTGGGCACCATTCAGCCGGCGATGTATTAAAGAGGTTCCCCATGATGATGATGCAAGGCCCACCTTCCTTTAACCGGAATGTGATGATGGCCGGATTGGATAAGCAGTTTCAAAGTATTTTAATTAATGGCGAACGCCCCGCCGGTGGCGAAGATTACCGCGATTTAAAGCTCGACCGGATTCCGATAGATATGATCCAAAATATGGAGATTATTTACAATCCACCGGCCAGTTTGGGAGCCGATGCCACCATTGGGTCCATCAATACCATTTTAAAAGATGCTCCCGATAAAAAGTACATGAGCTCCGATTTGTCGTTCGATTACACCAGTACCCATCCCGGAATGAACCCGGAATTTACGGTCTCTCTGGGAAACCGTTGGGGAAAATGGGCGGCTATGGGCTCATACAGCCTCAATAACTTCAAGCGTACCAACATCAATTCACTAACCGACGGGGAAATTCAAGGTACAGAACGCGAAAATTTAAACGTTTGGATTCATGGCTTTTCCGGTTTGGTTACTTACAAACCCGACAGCATTCATTCCTTTAAATACCAATCTTTTTTTTCGTTGTATTCCGAGGAACTCGACTTTTTATCGGATATAAAGCGCCGAACCAAAGGTGGGCTTAATATGGCTGCCGATACAGCCAATGACGATAAATTACGGATTCTACATACCCATAACCTATCGTACCGCATCCATAAAAACAGTTGGGATTGGAATAATTCGCTGGATATTTCGCAAAACATCGATACCAAAGACCGGTGGCGATGGCGCACTGCCGATACCGGAATCGAAGAAAGCTTTGAAGACGAAGATCAGGTTAATACCGAAATAATTGCCAAATCGGAAATCAAACATCCTTTAGAATGGAGAAATTTTAAGAATAAAGTTACCGGAGGAATCCGCTTTTCAACCTTGAACCGCGATTACCAGCGTATGGTATATACCAAAACCGCAGGTCACCTGTTTTGGGACGATATTGAAGATGGCTCGTATCTGTTAAACGAAAACCGAGCCAGTGCTTATCTTAGCTCAGAAATGACAACCGGTAACTGGTGGTTTCATCCGGCACTCCGATTTGACACCGATTGGGGTAATTACGATACTTATGTAGAAAAAGGTTCCATCCAATACACCAGCATTAATCCATCGTTGCATTCGAAATACCTTGTTACACCTAACTTTTTCGTAAAAGGGGATATAGCCCGCCAGGTATCGCGACCACCTTTCAATTTGATGGTTCCGGTTGATAAAATAAAAAACAAAAAAGAAACCATTGAACGCGGTAACCCGGAATTGGTACCGTCAACGGCATGGAATCTGGGATTGGGGCTGGAAAAATATTTTTCAACGCAAGGGTTCATCTCTTTCAGGGGATTTTATTCCCGTTTACGGAATGTAATTGAAACCCGCGAAGTAGGCATGGATGCCATCTATGGTTATCGTATTCTTCAGGCGGTGAATGTTGACAGCGGCTTGGTGTGGGGGATGGATGTTGATTCCCGCCTCAACCTGTCGGATTGGGGAGCCAAAGGTTGGGCGGTTAATGCTAATGTTTCGTGGATGGGTTCCCAAGTGCGCGACCCAGGTACACTGGAACTTCGGCGGCTCAACGGTCAACCGGAATGGACGGTTAACAGTTCCATTGATTATTTGAACACCAGGCATAATTTTCAGATTTCCGTTGGTATGAATTACTTAGGTGAACGCATCACCCCTGCAACGGTAAGCGATGGAAGCACTATTGATGCCTTAATTGAAAAACCATTTCTGCAATTCGATTCCCGCATTAAATTTTTTTTCGCACCTTGGGGAAGTATTTATCTGAATGCCATAAACCTGTTTAACCAAACCGTTGAAATCAGGCAAGGGGCTGTTTCCGAGTCTGAAATCATTGGGCGGAATTTTGTGGTTGGGGTAAGTGCTTATTTTTAGAGTATAGATGATATTAGAGTTTGGAGATTAGAGTTTGGAGATTAGAGTTTGGAGATTAGAGTTTAGAGATTAGAGTTTAGAGATTAGAGTTTAGAGTTTGGAAGCTGTATAGTAGCAATTTAACAGTTTAACAGTTTAACAGTTTATCAGTTTAACAGTTTATCAGTTTAACCATTTAACCAGTAACCAGTAACCAGCAACCAGTAACCAGCAACCAGTAACCAGTAACCAGTAACCAGTAAACAATTCCCAATATGACCTTTTATGTAGCCTTTGACGATACCGACACCCTGGATTGCGGCCGAGGAACGGGAAAAGTGGCCCGATGGTTTGCCAATGAATTACCTAATGGCTGTAAGCAGATAATGGTTGTAAGACAACAACTGCTGCAATCGCCTGAAATACCCATGACATCGCATAACAGTTCGTTATGCTGTGTTATTGAAGCACCAAATGAAAGTTATCGAACCCTTCTCATTGAAAAAGGAATCCAACATCTTAAGAACAACCGGATAGAAGGCAGCGATCCGGGTTTTTGTGTAGCATCTGCCACCGATAATCTCGACGCTATTATTCAATTTGGCTTAACATGCACCCACACAAAAGTAAGCCAGCAGGAAGCCCTCGTTTTAGCTAAAAATATTCACCTTTCTGGGCACGGAGGCACCAACGATGGAATTATTGGGGCTATAGCGGCAGTTGGGTTAACCCACTTGGGAGAATGTGGCCGAATAGTTGACTATGCCGACTTGCGTGAATTACCAATAACGACATCTGCAAAAGAGTTGCGCCAGCGGAACCTATTTCCGGTATCGGTGAATCGTCACGCCGAATATATTCCCGATACAGATACTATCGATAATCAAGGTTCGCTCCGTCCCCACCTGTGGGCCAAGCGATTGGTTGTACCTGTGGTTTCTATTGGGGCCAATACGTGGCAAACGCTGGTTCAAAAGAAAGAATCCGACCCACAAACAATTACTAATAATTCATAATATAATGTAACCTTGTAACCTTGTAACCTTGTAACCTTTTAACCTTGTAACCTCGTAACCTTGTAACCTTGTAACCTTTTAACCTTTTAACCACTAATAAATGAATACAACCGGCAAGAGACTGTACCAATACATTATAAAGCAAAAGAAAAAAATTGCACTGGGAATTTTAGCCACGCTGCTCATGGGGTTGGTAGAATTGGCCACTGGCGGTTTGTTGAAATGGTTGACCAATCTTTTTGGCAAACTACAGGGAAGCATTACCGGTGTGGGCCCCGATGTAATAACCCTTCCCCTGCGGTTTAATGTTAAAATCCCCATACTTGACCAGAAAATCAATTTTATAGATACCATCCTAAAAGGCCCCGACCAAATATTCGGGGGAATGGTTATTCTCTGTTTCATTTTCTTGGTTTTATACCTTTTGTTGGCACTTTTCAATTATTTGCGCCGGGTTTTTATGAATGCTGCCACTCAGCGCATTTTGCAAAACTTTAAAGAAGATATCTACAATAAAATCCTCAAACTGCCTTTTTCCTTTTTCAGCAATCACAAAACCGGCGATGTGGTTTCGCGCATCACTTACGATGTGGCCACCTTGACTGAAATCATCGACCTATTAATAGAAGTGGCCCGCGCTATGGTTTACATGGTCATTTTTATTCCCGTAATGTTCTACATCAGTTGGCAGTTATCGCTTTTTACCATCCTCTTTTTTCCGCTTTCGGTATTACTGATTGATTACATTACCCAAAAAATTAAACGGGTGAGTAAAAGCATCAGCGACAATGTAGGCGACTATACCGCCTTTCTCGAAGAACGGATTAACCGTTTTAAGCTTATTAAAAGTTTTGGGAAAGAAGCTGAGGAAAGTCAAACGTTCAGCCGGTTGGTTGATGAAAACTATGGCCACAACCTAAGGCTCATTAAGTTAAAGTTTAGCATGAACCCAACCAACGACTTTTTGGGGATGGTTTTGTTGGCGGTTGTTTACCTTTTTTACAGCTATAAAATTACCCACAGCACAACTACCTTAGGCGATATTGTCCTGTTCCTTTTTCTGGTGAAAACCGCTTTTAAACCCATCAAAAAAGTGGCCGAAGCTTGGGGTCAATTGCATGTGGCCTTGGTAAGTACCCGAAAAATATTTTTGTTGATCGATCAACCGGAAGAAAACCAAAATACAAGTAAACCGGATAATCCCTTACCTCCTATTGAACAAATTGAATTCAAAAATGTGAGTTTTGCCTATCAGGGTGATACGAGAACCGTTTTGAATCAGATTAATTTCACCGTCAAAAAAGGCGACATCATTGCCCTTACAGGAAAATCCGGTGCCGGGAAATCAACCTTATTGAACTTACTGCCGTCATTTTACCTGCCCAATTCCGGTGACATTTCTATTAACGGCCAACCATATAGCTCATTTTCGTTAACGGCTATCCGCAAAGCCATTATTCTGGTTGATGCTCCGGCTCCCATTATCAATGGTACGCTGCTGGAAAACCTTACATACTCTGGGAATAATCCAACCAATGAATTGTTAATTGCCTACCACCGATTCTTAGGACTGCCCGAATCCATTCAATGGAATCAATCCCTTGGGAAAGAAGGAATCAACCTATCGCAGGGCCAACAGCAAAAACTGGCATTTCTGAGGGCTCTGCTGGCGGAACCTCAGGTACTAATTATGGATGAACTGTTTTCATCGCTTGATAACGATGATATCCAGTTTATGTTTGAGGCTTGTAAAAATATCCCTTTGGTATTTATGGTAAGCCGAAAACCGGAAGTGCTGCAATATGCCAACCGAAAATTTCATCTCCAAAACGGAATAATAGTGGAATCTGCTTAATGTTAATTTTAAATATTATAAAACTTGGTGAAAATTTAGTGTTTTGGTGCTTTGGTGGCAATAAAATAGCCACTAAAACACCAAGCCACCAAATTACACCAAATTAAATAAAACTCTTTTTTGAAATCTATCAAAGTAAAATTAATTCTCATTTCAATCCATAACCACCCCCCACTCCACGGCTGTAAATCCGTTTCTGGAGAATGAGTGAATAACCGGTTCTTCCAATGTTACATTTGTTTGGATGCCTTCAATACAATAAAACAGTCGGTAAAAAATATCGGGCTGAACCGAAAAATCAACTTTAATAACCCGATTTATGGTCTCTTTTGTTTGGGGAAATATGGTATAAAATGGATACTCTTTCATAAGGGGAATCCAATATTCAGTAAAGTCGTCAATTTCATTTTGGGTAAACCCACGGTTCTCCATATCCGTTTTAAAAAAGGTTTCTAACTTGTTTTGTTCAATACACCAGCCATTTGTCCGCTGCCAGATATTGGGTTGCGCACTTTCATAAAACAGGTAGTCAAACTCGCCATCAATTTTACCATCAATAGCAACATTTACGCACCAGCCATTCCTATATTCCGGTATGGATGCAATAACATCGCCTCCCTTTGGGAAATTTAAGCTTACACAAATGTTACTGTTTTCCTTTGGATACAAATAAATATTTGGCTTATAAACAATTGCCCAATCATAAATGGTGTCAGTAAGCACATCCGTTTCATTGCCATTTATTGCCGTTAAACTAACAATTGCCGGCAACATTTGGGTAAATATATGCATTGGATTTGTTTCTGTTGAAGTGGTACTATCACCAAAATCCCATAAATAAGAGGTTGCTTGAGTTGAACAGTTTTCAAACATAACTGTATCGGAATAAGGAACTGGCCCATCATAACCATTATAAGAACTGATATAAGTAAAACAGGCTTCAGGGGTTTCGGTATTTTCTTTCACACATCCAAAAAGAACTATGGAAAGGCACAACAGAGAGAGTATTTCATTTTTCATAATTTTATTTATTAATTAGCAGGTTTGCTTGTTATCTGCACTAATCGAGATGATACCTGAGCAGTTAACGTTGCTCCAATTTGAATGAGTTGACTAAAATTAAAAACCGTTTACAACAAAATCAATAAATTATTCGGCACATCCAACAATTTTATCCATATTTAACTCATTATTTTTAAATAATTGTAATTTAGCGATGCTAAAAACGAATAATAATTCATTCATTATTTTATTACAAATTAATTATCTAACATAAAATTAAGCTATTATGTCGCAAAAAAAACGTGTTTATTTCTTTGGTGCCCGAAAGGCAGAAGGTAAAGCAGATATGAAAAACCTGCTAGGCGGTAAAGGTGCTAATTTAGCCGAAATGTGTCTCTTAGGGCTTCCAGTACCTGCGGGATTTACCATTACTACCGAAACTTGTAACGATTACTATGAAAACAATAACCAACTTCCTGCCGATCTTTTAGATCAGGTTTGGTCTGCCATGAAGGAGACAGAGCAGATTATGGGAATGAAATATGGCGATCCGGAGAATCCGCTATTGATAAGCTGCCGTTCAGGCGCCCGCAGTTCAATGCCCGGCATGATGGATACCGTTTTAAATGTCGGTTTAAGCACTGCCACCATCCCCGGACTTTTAAAGAAAACCAACAACCCGCGTTTTGTGTGGGATTCGTACCGCCGTTTGATTATGATGTACGCCGATGTGGTGATGGAAAAAGCCGAAGGGTTGGAAACCGATGGCAAAGGCATCCGCAAACAATTGGACGATATGTTGGATGAATACAAACACAGCAAGGGGTTAAAATCAGATACCGACCTTTCGGCCGACGATTTGAAGCACATTGCCGAAGAATTTAAAAAACGAGTTAAATCAGCCCTTGGAAAAGCCTTCCCCGACGACGCAAAAGAGCAGTTAATTGGTGGAATTATGGCCGTATTCAAAAGCTGGAATGGTAAAAAAGCAGTTTCGTACCGACGCATCGAAGGTATTCCCGATACATGGGGTACAGCCGTAAACGTGCAGTCGATGGTATTCGGAAACATGGGCGATTCATCGGCTACCGGTGTTGCCTTTACCCGTAACCCTGCCACTGGCGAAAACCTATTCTATGGTGAATGGTTGGTTAATGCCCAAGGCGAAGACGTGGTGGCCGGTATCCGCACCCCAAGTCCGCTTAACGATGATACAAAAAACGAACAAAACAAGCACCTGCATAGCATGCAGGAAGCAATGTCAGGAACTTATAAAGAACTCGATAATATCCGCAATATCTTAGAAAAAGCATATAAAGATATGCTCGACATTGAGTTCACTATCCAAGAAGGTAAATTGTATATGTTGCAATGCCGTGCCGGTAAACGCACCGGTACTGCTGCTTTGAACATGGCCATGGATATGCTGCACGAAAAACTGATTGACGAGAAAACCGCCGTGATGCGTGTTGACCCGGTTCAATTGGATGAGTTGCTGCACCCAATATGCGACCCTGCTGCTGAGAAAAAAGTAACTCCAATTGTAAAAGGGTTACCGGCCGGACCCGGTGCCGCTGTTGGTAAAGTAGTATTTACTGCCGAAGACGCTGTGGCTTGGTTCCGCAAAGGTGAAAAAGTAATCCTTCTGCGCGAAGAAACCAACCCCGAAGATGTGGAAGGTATGCGTGCTGCCGAAGGTATCCTTACCGCCCGTGGAGGTATGACTTCACATGCCGCTCTGGTGGCTCGTGGTTGGGGTAAATGCTGTATTGTGGGTGCTGGTGGTATGCATGTGGATGTTAACGCTAAAATTGCGAAAATACCCGGAACTACCACCGTTATTAAAGAAGGCGATGTATTAACCCTTAACGGCACCAAAGGACACGTTTATACCGGAGCTATTACTCTTATGGATGCTACTGAAAACCCACGCTTCCAACAATTTATGACCATTGTTGACAAATACCGCAAAATGGGTGTACGCACCAATGCTGAAACTCCTGCCGATGCTAAGATAGCCCGTGATTATGGTGCCGAAGGTATTGGACTGTTCCGTACCGAGCACATGTTTTATGGCAAAGGTTCAGAACAACCCTTATTCTTGTTGCGCAAGATGATCCTCAGCGAAGGCGAAAAAGAACGCATTAACGCATTAAATGAATTATCGGTATTTGTGAAAAAAGATATCAAAGCAACCCTACTTGCTATGGATACCTTGCCGGTGACTTTCCGTTTGCTGGATCCACCGTTGCACGAATTTGTTCCACAAAGTGCTGAAAAACAAGCAGAATTAGCAAAAGCTTTGGGAATTTCTGCCGAAGCAGTTGCAAAACGTGGCGAGGCATTACACGAGTCGAACCCAATGATGGGACACCGTGGAGTCCGTTTGGGTATTACTTATCCTGAAGTTACCGAGATGCAAATCCGCGCTATTTTTGAAGCTACTGCCGAACTTATTAAAGAAGGACACCACCCACATCCCGAATTGATGGTTCCGGTAACCTGCGATGTGGCTGAATTGGATGTAACCAAAGTTATTTTTAACAAAGTTATGGCTGAAGTAAGTGCTAAATTTGGAATGAAATCCATTGATTGCAAATACGGCACCATGATTGAAATTCCACGCGCCTGTCTGTTAGCCGACCGTATGGCAAAAACCGCTGAATTCTTCTCATTCGGTACCAACGACTTAACCCAGATGACCTTTGGTTTTAGTCGCGACGATACCGGTGGTTTCATGAACGACTATTTGGATAAAAAAATATTGGCATCCGATCCGTTCCAAACCATTGACCAAAGTGGTGTAGGGCAGTTGATTGAAATGGCTGTAACCAAAGGGCGTGCTACCCGTAGCGACCTAAAAGTAGGTATCTGTGGCGAACAAGGTGGCGACCCTGCATCGGTTGAATTCTGCTTCAAAGCCGGATTAACTTATGTAAGTTGCTCTCCTTTCCGCGTTCCAATTGCCCGCTTGGCTGCTGCTCAATCGAGCATTAAGTTTGGTAAGTAATTAACAAATTTTAGATAGACAGAAACCGTCCTCAAAAGGGGCGGTTTTTTTGTTTGAATTCAACTATTTAGTACAAAATTATTATAGTTTTTTTGAATTGTAATTCAATTTTATTATAGTTTTTTTGAATTGTAATTCAATTTTATTATAGTTTTTTTGAATTGTAATTCAATTTTATTATAGTTTTTTTGAATTGTAATT
>Ga0172379_10001673_pt1 | contig 43023 bp, 32 predicted proteins | sample GrowelOW334metaG_FD_119756 | JGI IMG/M metagenome (GOLD analysis project Ga0172379, IMG submission 119756) | Groundwater microbial communities from an aquifer near a municipal landfill in Southern Ontario, Canada - Groundwater well OW334 metaG | ecosystem: Environmental > Aquatic > Deep... | reverse complement strand
TTGGCCGATATATTGATGAGCAATAACCAAATTAAGATGATATTTTCTGGCCTCGGAAAGAATATTGGCGAAAGAATCAGTGGCAAAATTTTGAAATTCATCAACATAAAGATAAAAATCATGACGGTCTATTTCGGGAATATTAATTCTGCTCATGGCCGCCAATTGGATCTTGGTAATCATCATCGCGCCCAAAAGCGACGAAGCATCTTCACCGATTCTGCCCTTGGAAAGATTCATTATTAAAATTTTCTTTTCGTCCATTATCTGCCGCAAATCAATTTTTGATTTTATCTGACCGACAATATTTCTGATTAAAGCCGTAGAAAGAAATTGTCCAACTTTATTTTGAATCGGAGCAATGGCTTCGGCTCTTAAACGATCCGGATATTTCGGATATTCATCCAGCCAAAAAGCTTTAACCACCGGATCACTCAATTGGTCAACCACTTTGCCGCGGAATTCTTTATCAACCAAAATACGCATAATTCCAAGCAAAGTACTGCCCGGATATTCCAAAAGCGCCAAAATGGCGTTTCTTAAAACATATTCCAATCTCGGACCCCAAGAGTCAGCCCAAATTTTCTTAAAAATTCCAATCAAACCCGAAGCGACCAAATGCCGTTCCCCTGTTTCAACTCTTTCCAGAACGTTAAATGCAAACGGATATTCATAATCCGCCGGATTAAAATAAACCGTATCGTTAATACGATTCGCCGGAATAAATTCCAATGCTTTTTCAGCCAAATCGCCATGAGGATCGACAATTGCCACGCCATGTCCGGCAATAATATCCTGATAAATCATATTTTCCAACACGGTTGACTTGCCTACGCCGGTTTTTCCGACAATATACATATGCCGGCGCCGATCGTCGGTTCTAATGCCGAATTTTTGTCTTCTGCTGCGATAATTCGTTTCCGCAAATAAAATAACCTCATCTTCAATTTCTTTCTTTTTGATTTTGTCTTGTTCGGATTCCATACCAGGTAGTGAAACTTTGACCAGGCAATAAGATTATTCCATTTTATTGTCCGGTTTTAATTAAATTAATTAGGTTTTATTCTATATGTCGGGTAGTATTTTATGACAAATAAGTCAAAGTTCTACTACCTGGCATGGTAAATAGTATAGCAAAAAATATTAAAAACTTCAAGCCCCCTTATAAACCTAACACATTTTAAAAATTTTGTCCGTCGCTAGTGAAGCGACGTTCGCGGAGCGTGGAGCGAACAGCGCGGACAAAATTTACTTTTCTTTAATTCTGCTTTTTTCTGATTTAATGATTAAAAAGACTATAAAACCGCCAATCAGAACGGCTAAAATAATAATAGTCAAAATTTTTCCTTTTGTTCTTAAAAATAAAGCAATCAAGCCGAAAATCAAAGCAATTAACCAATAAAAAACAACTATTTTTCGCTGCGACCAGCCCAAATCAAGCAGACGAAAATGAAGATGATTTTTATCGCCAAAAAATGGAGAATGATGTTCTCTGAAAACCCTCTGAACAATAACACCGATTAAATCTATTATGCCAATGCCCAAAACCAAGAAAGTAGTGGCCATTTTGCTGCCGGAAATTATGGAAAGCACGCCCAAAATAAATCCGCAAAACAAGCTGCCGCCTTCGCCCAAAAAAATCTTGGCCGGATTAAAATTAAAAAATAAAAAACCGAGAACCGCGCCGGAAAAAATCATGGCCATTATTCCGACATCGGGTTGAAAAAATTTTGTCAAAAAACAAAGCCCGGCAATAACCAATCCGCCGATAACCGTCAAACCGGAAACCAAACCGTCCAGACCGTCCATCAGTTTAGTGGCATACATTAAAATCATCAGCCAAAGAAAAGTTATCAGATCAGCCCAGGGCGTAAAATAATAAGGCATGCCGTGGATTCTGATGACTTCAATTTTAATTTGATCAAAATGCAAATAGCCGGAACCGAATGGATTATTGATATAATTGATGCCAATGCCGCTGCAAATGATTATCAAACAAGCCAAAATCGGCCAAACAATCTGCTGTTTCGGTTTTAAATGATATTTATCATCTAAAAAACCGCCGATCATTAAAATAAAACCGGCCAAACTTAAACCGATTAAATGTTTCATTTGGACCAATTTATGCGGCCAAAAATCAGACTTAAAAACAATAAATAAAATCAGAAAAAAAGCGAAAAAAATAGCCATGCCGCCTAAAAGCGGAATGGGCTTAGTGTGAATTTTGCGGTCAGCTGATTGTGGTAAATCAACAATTTTAAATTTTAAAGCTATTTTTCGGACAAAAAAAGTCAAAATAGCCGAAAAAACAGCAGAGAGAATAAAAATGTTGATTAAAATATTTGACATAAACAATCAAATTTAAATTTTACATTGTCATTTTCCATTTTGATTTTTAATTTTTGATTTATCAAAATAGTCTTGTAAAATAACCATTGCCGAACCGGAATGAATGTTTCCCTCTCCCCCTTTTGACAAATTCAGGGCCATTTTGCTGGTTAATCTTTCATCAAAAATTTCTATGGGCAATTCAATTGCCTTTTTTAATTTTTGGACAAATTCATCAGTAATTTTTGTCTGGTCGGTCAGATTATTTTGCATGCCCATGGGCCGGCCGACAATTATTTTTTCTATTTTTTCTTTTTTAACGATTTCTTGAAGGCTGTCAAATAAAAATTTATCTCCTTGGTATTCCAAAACCTTATAAGGAAAAACGATTTTTAATTTTGAATCAGCGATGGCCAGGCCAATATGCTGATTTCCATAATCAATAGCTAGTATCATTACAATATTTTAACATAAAAACATTGTAACAGCAACCCTATTATTAAACTGTGTCAGAGGGAATTAAAACTGTACACTTATTTTACACGGCCGTGTAAAATAAGTGTACTAAATTTATTTTGTTTAATTTAATTTATTTTAATTTATCTTAAATTTATTTTAATTTATCTTAATAAAAACATCGAAATAAATAAAAAATAGATAAAAACAAGAGAGCCTCTTACGAGGCTCTCTTGCGTCAGGGCGAAAACTTTTATTGTTATCCCCTGTTTGAATCGGTTAAACGCTCCGATTAAAACGTCAAAAATATTAATTACCGAGCATAGGTTCTGCCGTTGCTGTAAACAGGTAAAGCTTTAATCAGGTAACCATTAATGGCAGTGCCACCAACGGATTTATCATACCAGACTAAGTTACCAGTTGTACCAGCTGTTGTATCGCTATTAACGTAAGCATCTAAGAAAGCATCAACACCAGCAGCTAATGCAGTGCCAATGACACCGCCGGCTGAAGTATGTGATTTAAGTAAGTAGCTCTTAGAGCTTCCTTTAGGAACGATGAAGCGATAGTCAGCAGAATCTGCGGCAACAGTCAAGACATAGGTAGTAGAGTTGTAAGAGGCAGTAATACCCGTGTCAGTCAAGATATCAACGGACAAATTACCCGTATCATAAAGGGTAAAATCAGTGGCAGCAAGAGCTGCAGTCCAGTCGGTATCATTTGACTCCATGGTGAACTTTAAGGTGTTGACATAGACATCATCAGCTGCATCAGCTGAAACTGTCCAGGTACCAACATCAGTCCAACCTGGGACAAAAGCACCAGTGGCGCTACCAGTTGCTAAAGCAACGGCAGGTCTGGTTTGTCTGACATACATAGTATTAGCAGTGAAATTGTCTGTGGTGGCGCTAGCAAAATCGCTAAGGGTATCACCCAAGACAGTTCCAGAAGCACCAGTGGCGTTACAATTCGTGGCTGTGTTACAAGATAAGCCAAGATTAATGTCGTCGCCAGAAGTAGCTCCGCCGTCAATTGTGTTAAGATCAGCCGAGATGGTTAAAACATCTGACTTATCTTTAGCAATTAACCAATTCATGCCAGTAAATGTGGCATATCCACCAGAGAGATAACCGGTAGCTGTACCGCCTGTATAAGTCATCTTGACAGCAGTGACGCTGCGAGAAGACGCAGAGGTGGCAATAGCTACTTTAAGTTTATCAATGGTGATATTTTCACTATTGGCAGTGAATTTAAACTTAGACATTACTACGTTTGATGTACCAGCAACTACGATGTCGCCAGATGGGCTACCTGCGTCTTTGGCTACGGTAAGTGTACCGCCTAAACCGGCAGTAATCTTAACAGTAGGTGTAAGACCGGTATTGATACTATAATCAGTACCATCAGCAACGCTAATTGCTAATCCATTACCATCAATATCATAGGCAGTAATATTATCGGTAGCATCATGATTGTAGACGCCAATCCAATAATTATAACCTTCTGTAATACTGCTTGTTAAATCAGCCTTAAAGGTAAACTTTTGGTTAGTACCTTTAGGAATGGTAACATTTAAGCCATCAAAAGTGACTGTGCCATAGCTAGAAGACCAGCTGACACTCTTTACAGCAAGAGGAGTAGTATTTCCTTCTTGATATAATTTCACTGAAGAAACTACCAAGTTAGGATTTACTAAATCACCTACAGCTGCAGTGGTCTCAGCATAAACGCGCGCTCCAATACTTCTAACATTAACATTAGCAGCTTCAGAAGCACTTAAAGTCATACCCATGGTAGGAACTTCAGTGGCACCTTTAATATAGGTGGCGCTTACTGGAGTAGAAGCTAATGTAGGAGTCAAAGAAGCGGCTTGAATGGTCTGATCATCACCAGTAATGGTTTGAGGAACAACGTCTGCGATTTTAACATAGTCACCAGTAGCGGTGTCTCTGATTTCAACATAAGTTGCATCTCTGTTAACCATTGCTAACGAAGCATTGATTTTTTTATTGTCCAAAAGTCCTGTAGTGTCGGCGGACAAATCAACAGTAACACCTAAATGTTTAACCGTACCAGCAGAAAGACTAAAGGTATTGGTTAATTCATAATAGGTTGGGTTGCCAGGTACGTCAACTGACGTATAGGCAGTATGAGCTATTCCGCAACGACCAATTCTGTGGACATCAACTGTACCGGTCATCAAAGTAGCACCGGTATCAAGATCTTTAATTCTTAAGTCGCCAACTAAACCGGCAGTGTTGGTAAGAAGAGCAGCTTCATCCACACAAAGGGTGACGCCTAATTTTCTTACTTCAACCGCGCGATTGGCCGTAATGCTGGCTTTGGTTAAAACAACATCTTGTTGATTTTTGCCAATGTTGCCAACAGTTGGACCATTGTCGGCTAAAGTAATTGTTCCACCCTTAAGCGTTAATTGAGTTCCCGCAAAAGTGTTGGTTACTTTAGCACCAACTCCATATTGTGTATCAGTGACCACGACTTGGTTATCTTCTTCAACATAAAATTGAAGTGTTTCACCAACGCGACCAGCCACATCAGCCTTTAAAACAAAGGTTCGATTTTGGCCTTTTAAGATTACAAACGGAGTGGTTAAGGTTAAAGTCAAAGTATCATTTGTAGCAATACTGGAAGCAGTCGCCAAAACATTAGTTTCACCAGCTTGGTAAAGTTTAAAGTTGGTTATGCCGCTTCGAGCAGTGTTACCAGTGAAAGTCATTGTCACTTGGTCAAAAGTAATGCTGTTATTTGAACTGCCGTTAGTGATTTTAAAGTCGGCAATTTCAGCATTCTGAGCTCCAACCGCAGGAGCAGTAGGAGTGACGGTGTCAGTGACAGTGGCTGTACCAATGGCTTGGCTGCCAACAGTCATTAAATTACCTGTAACAGGTAAACCAGTGACAGTCGCGCCAGTTTCAATGCTGGTCAAACTAAAGACGTGTTGATCAGCGGCGGTAGCGCTAACTGCGCAAGCATCGCCAGTACAAAGTAAATCACCGCGTAAGGTAACATATTTTGAAGAATTAGCCGCGATAACAACGTTAAGAGCGGAGAATTCTACGGTTTGAGTATCAGTGCTTAATGTTCTGCTGGTTGGGGTGAGTAAAGTGGTACCTTCATATAAATAAAGGTCAGACCAATCGGCAGTTGCACCAACACCTGATCTCTTAAATGTTAAACCGGTAACAGTCGCTCCATTGGTACCAGCAGTTAAAGTGGCTTTTAATAAAGCAACATTGCTGGATCCTTTTGGAAGAGTTGTGGAAGATTGATTATCGCTTGATAATCCAACTGATAAAGCAGTTGTTACGCCAGTTGTGGCTGTCCAACCAGGAGTAAGTAAACCAGTTTCAACGCCTGTAATAGTAGCACCATCAGCATAAGCTTCAGTAGTGCTAACGGTTATAACATTAGCGGCTAAATAGTTATTGGCGGTAAAAGCAGCATCAGAGATGGCGCGTTTTGTACCGTCAACAATCAAATACTTCTGGGTTGAGCCAGCGTATTGAATAAGGCTTCCATTTGGATGAGTTGAAGAAGTAGCAACAACTGTTCCTAATGGATAGGTAAATTTATTAAGTAAATCATCAGGTACCCAAGTAACCTTTGACCATGAAGCATCTTTAAATAAGGCTTGGTAAATCTCTGAAGATTGTACTGGTCTTATTTTAGAACCTTCAACATAGTAGACGGCATTGGCGGCATAACCGCTAAGACCGCTGCTTTTACCGCGGAAGAGTGAACCGTCGCGGAAAGGCATTGGATTACCATCAGTGTAAGCGGCTAATTCTGAGGCAGTAACTGTTTTCACAGTTGAATAATCAGTTGGATAACCCCAAGAATGATAGACGCCAAAATGTGGGAAAACGCGTTTTGTCGCACCCTGGACATAATAGACGGCGGAGCTACCAGCAGCTTTTACTAAATCGCCATCAGCGATATAAGTAGTAGCATTGGCTGGGAGAAGTCCCGCTATGCCTATGGACCAGCAGATTGTCATTACGGTAGTCCCGATTGCAATAGCTTTTTTAAGTTTATTCATTTTAATTTAAACCTCGTTAATTAATAAGCAGCGATTTCGGATTAAATATTAAAAAGTATCAATCCTTCAACTACTTATTTTAGATAATATCCCGTCATATTCTCTAAAATTTTAATTTTAGAAAAAAGACTCGACCTTTTTAATTCCCGCCTTTTGGGCAGGGATCAGCTGATCCAAGATTTCGACGTCTTAAAAATCAACTGAGGGATATTTTATTTAAGTTTATTAATTGTAAATAAAATTTACTTTTCGCGAATCATCGGCGTAACTTTAATTTTTCCCGTTCTCTCAACATCAATTCCGAAATCAGCTTTTTGTTCAATTTTTTTCACCGGCACTTTATTTAAAGTACCCAAAGATCCGCCGGCATTTTTAATAATCGGCAATGTATTAATTTTTTGTTCAACCGGAATTTGCGACGGAGTGGAAGTGGTCTGATCAATAATTATATTATTCTGGGAAGAATTTTGAGTTATTTTTTCCGCATTGTTGATTTTTTCCAAAGCCGTGACCAAATTATTTTCTTCCAAAGAATTTTTTGTTTCTTCCAAAAGTTTTTTCAAATCATCCGATTGAATCATTTTAAATATTTCCTGTCCGTCTTCAATCGGCAAAGCGCCTTCGTCAGCAATCAACTCTTCTACATTATCGCCTACCGGATTTTGAGCACTGATTTCATTTTTTAAAATTTTCAAATCGCTGTTGAAATTTGCCACCAATTTATTGAGTTCAGGCGTAGCTGCTTGTCCATTTTCTATTTTATCAGCCAAAGTTCTGGCTTCGGACAAGCGATTGGCTAAAATTTCCGCTTTTAAAACAGTTTTTTGCGACTTGTCCAAAATCAAGGCCATACGCACCTTTTCTGAAGCGCGTTTAACCGAATATAATAAATCACCGGGAATAGTGTTTTTGGCGGCAAAAACAGTACCGAATCCGGTGATAAAAATAAACAATAAAACCAGCACACTCACAGCTGCTGGCTTAAAATAAAACACTTGGTTTTGACCAGGAAAAGTTTCCTTATAGTAAGATAAAAGCATTTTTTTGCTTTCCTCTTCCATAGTCCTAGAAGGCTTAATCACGTTATATTGTTGGATTAGGCTTTTGAGTTCCATAGTTTTGTAATTACACTATATATGACGTGGAATCCGGGAATTTGTGACACTTGTCCTGAGCTGTTCGGCACTGAGCTCACGGCCGAAGTGCTTGTCGAAGGGCTATTTTGTCTCGTTATCTTTTAGTATTTCCTTCAATTTATCCAGTCCCCGATGCACTCTTTGTCTGACATTGCTTTCCTTCTCGCCGATAATCTCGGAAATTTCTTTAAAAGAGAGTCCTTGAAAAAAATGAAACTCAACCACTTCCCGATATTCCGGTTTTAACAAAGATAAATATTTTTTAATGTTATCAATGGCCATTTTTTGGTCCAACTGTTTTTCCGTTTCTTGCGGCGCGGCAATTTCAATCGCCTCGTCAAGCGAAAGATCATTTTGTCTTGTCCGATAAAAATCAATAATTAAATTTCTGGCGATTTTAAAAAGAAAGGCCTGGAAATTTTCAATTTCGCCTTCCTCTTTTAAATAATTAAAAATTTTAAGAAAAGTTTCATTGGTTAAATCATTCGCCTTTTCTTCATCGGATACTTTAAAATAAATAAAACGGTAAATTTTATCCCGATATAAATCGTAAAATTTGGTAAAAGCAAATTCCCTGCCGCTTTTGACCTGATGAATGAGGATTTTTTCGGTTATCCTTAACATAATGTATCAAAATACTAGCAAAAATGACAAAAAAAGCAAGTCTTCTATATAGAAATTTTAATTCCTTGCTTTTTTATATTATGGCTGCTGAGATACAGTCGCTTTAATGACTTTTTCTTCTCCGGCGCGCAAAACCGTCAATTCTACCGTATCGCCCGGATTTTTCTGCTGGATCAGATAAGTCAGATCTTGATCTTTATTTAAGCTTATTCCGTCCACTTTTACGATAATATCAGCGTTATTAAGGCCTGCTTTCTGAGCCGGACTGGAAATAACAGGAGAACCAAAGACAATCGCTCCATTGGTTAAATCCTTGAAAAGCGAGCTGGAAATACCGGGTGCTTCTTCTATGCGCAAATAATCAACGCCCAAATAAGGCCGTTTAATTTTCTTATCCTTTAAAACTTGATCAATTAAAGTTTTAAACTGCCAAGAAGGAATAATTTTTTCTTGAGATATCAGACCAACCTCGGCGCCGTCTAATCCGAAAATCACTCCGCCGGGAAAAAGACTTGGAGAAATCTGGGAATCTAACAATATATAGTCGTCAAATTTGTCAGTGGAATGAACCAAGTCGTCGGTTTTATTAATATTTTTAAAACGCGGATTGCTGATTTCGGTAAAATTTATTTTATTGAATTTATCCCAAACAATAACTTGCTCCCCTGCTTTAACTTCCTCGGCCAAGGCAAATTTCACCACTCCCAAATTTTGAGCGGTAATTTTTATAAAACTTATGCCGGTTACAGAATCTTCTAAAATTTCTTCAACAGGATAAACTTTATTTTCCGCGTCAACGGCCACATATTTTTGTTTTGCGTCAAAATCCCCTCCGCTGGCCAGCCAACCATCACTGGTAATAATCAAGCCAAGTGATTTAACTTGCCAAGGCGCGTAAATTTGATCCAAAAATGACAATTTGGCCTTGCTTGAGGCTTCTTTGGCTGAGAAAATCCTGACCATTTTCAAAGATAAGTCATTAACTAAGGCAGCGGCCCTGGCATCACTGGTGACGGTAACTTTTTTTTCCGTAACCAAGGTTACTTCGTGGGTAGGAAAATATTTAGTCAAACTTATTTCTTGTAAAAATGGAATTTTGATTGTCTGGCGGGTTAAAAGAAAAAGGCTGCCGCCAATACCGGAAGCCAAACCGAAAATTATGGCCAAAATAACAGCCAACCACACCCAACCCCGAGGAGTCGTCAGCGGTTTTTGAAAATTATTAAAAGACTGGTCGTTATAAAATTTTTGGACGCCGTCTTTTAATTCTTCTTGACGTTCTTTTTTTATTTCATCTCTCATACTTTTTTTAACATCAACTGTTTCTTTTTTGTCTATTTCGTCAACAACGACGATTCTTTGTTTTTCTTTACCCATAGATTGATAATTATACTAAATAAAATTGAAATAATCAAGGCATTCAAATAAAACGCAAGCGGCAGGAAATTAATCGCCAAATAAATTTCGCTTAGAACCAAACTGATGACACCTAAAAATATCATTGTATCTTTTGATAAATCTTGGGAATTGATCCAAAAAAAATACAACTTTAACCAAAACAATAGAAAGAAAACCATAATTGCCGTTAAATATAGTTTATATCCCAATGGATTTTGACCAAAATAAGCGCTCAAACTGACTAAAAAACAATAAGCGATAAAAAAATTAAGCCAAGCAGCTGATTTTTTTAAAGTATGAGGGCGATAAAGTCTCGGCCGATAAAATAATTGATAAATATTAATAATGAAATAATTGAAAATAGCGGCGGTGATAAGAATAAAAATAAACCGTAAAACTGAGTTGGTTAAAAAAAGAAACAGCATTAAGGCTCCTGAAATCATTAAAATCAGCTGAATAAAAAGCGGCCAATGAGTTTTAAAATAATCTTTGATTAAAAAAAATCCGGCCGTTAAAGCCGAAACCAAAATCAAACCATAACCTATAACGGTTTTCAAAGCAGTCGGATGATAAAGTATGGCCGCTAAAATTAAAACAACAAAAAGCGGCAGATAAAGATAAAATTTAAAATTCATAATCAATTAGTTAAAACCCATGCTCTCCGGATTGATTTCTTCCCATTCATTATTTGAATTAGTTTTAAAAATTTTAAGCTGAGAAGTTTGCTCGGTCTCGGAATAAATAAAATCAATGGCAGATTTACTGCCGATTCTTTTGGTATGAAGCACTTTTTTGTCAATTACTTTCGGACGAGAAGTTTTTTCCAACTTGATTCTGCCTAAGGGACTTTTAAATTCAACTGATTCCCTTTTGCCCAAAATTATTTCTCCGGTTGAAGTTTCAGCCACGGTAAATTCTTCTTCGTATCGTTTATCAATACCAAATTTCTCTTCCACTTTATAAATTAAATTTTCCCATTTTTCCGCATTCATATAGATTATATTTTATCTTTTTATAGGGAGATATCCTCGTCCTAATTTTGCAAATATTCTCTGGGCAAGTCACTCGCCCCGCTTAAGTGGGGCTCGGGGCTATTCGCCCACTGCCTTGCGAGAGCAAATATTCTTTTATTATATATTACTTCCCCTTCCTATACAATAGGCAAAATTAGGAGAGGATGCTCTTTTCTGTAGCCGCAAAATTTGCGCCCTACAAGGCTTGATTTTGACGGACAGAAAAGGCACATCCGCAATAATTCTGCCTGTAAAAATTATATTCTTTGCTTAATTCCAAGCTTCTTTTAAAACCGTCATTCTTTTTAAAATCAGCTTCAAAAAAATTTAAGTCATATTTTTGAGCCAATTCCATGCCGATTTGATTGATTTTTACGGCATTTTTTGAAGGGCCAACGGTCAAACTGGTGGCAAAATAAGGAATGTCACATCTTTGAGCAATTTGAGCTGTTTTTTCCAAACGCATTTTAAAACAAATTTGACAACGCTCTCCTCCTTCCTTCTCATTCTCTTTTCCTTTAACAACTTCTTGCCATTTTTCATTTTCATAAGATTCTTCCAATAAATCTACTTTATATATGGCAACTAATTTTCTGACTTCGGCCAAGCGTTTTTCATATTCTTCTAATGATTGGATATTCGGATTGTACCAAAATAAAGTTAAATCAAATTGACCTTGCAATAATTCAATCGGAACCATGGCGCAATTGGCGCAGCAAATATGGAGTAGTAATTTGTTCATAATAAATTAACAAACAAACTGATTAAAGCGGCAATCGGAAAAGCGAATTTCAGACTGACCGTACTGACTAAAAATATTAAAACAATACCCATTAAAATTCTCCCGATACCTATGCTCATTTCTTTTAAAACCGTGTATTCGTCAATATAAGAACCGTGATCGGCTGATCTTTCATAATAAAGCGCGTCAAAAGGAGTGCGGAAAATAATACTCGTAAAATTATGAAAAGCGCCGACTACAAAAATTTGAAAAGTGGTGCCGGCAAACGCCTTTAAAAACCATCCCAAAGCATAAAGCATTGAACCTGTTCTGACCATTTTCTTTTTGGGAAATTTGTCCGTATATTCGCCGACAAAAATTTGAAGAACCACTGTGCCGATAATAATCAGGGCGGTAATCGCGCCTACGGCCAGATATTGTTTTTCCAAAATTTGATAAATAAAAATCGGCCAGATCACTATACCCACCAAATCTTGGGCTCCATCAGCCATATAAGCAACCATAGTATGACGGCGGCTTTTTTTAAAAAGCTCTCTCCAAGAACCGAAATAAGAATATTCAAAATGCGCTCTGGTTTCGCTTATTTTAAACAAAGGAATAATGGCAATGGTCAGAATAATCATTACTATCATAAAAAGAGTCTCAAAGCTGCTCTGACTTAATAAAACTCCGGCCACCAGGGGCGCGCCAATGCTGATTAAATAACCCAAAACTGTCAAATACGCCATTTGCTTTCCACGACTTTTACCGTCAGTAAATTTGACAAAATCAACATGATAAGGCACCCAATAAAACAGGCGAAAAGCGAGCAGAACGACATTGGCTAAAATGGCAAAAATCAAAGGATTATTGCTGAAAAAATAAAGGCAGAGATAAAAAGGTATGATGAAAAATCTGGCAATAATAATTGATTTTTTCAATCCGATTTTTGACATCCACATCGCGCCGATCGGCGACAAAATGCCATAAAGACCGTAGCCGATGACATAAAAAATAATTACCCAATGGATTGAATTGCCGAATTTTTCAAATAAAAAAATCGGCAAAAATAAGCCGACCATGCCGTCCGCCAACGAGGCGATCATATTATAAAAACAGAGCGCCTTAAAATCTTTAGAAAAATTAAAATGAAAAAATTTAAACATACCCTTTATTTTTTTAATTCGTAATATTTCCGCCCTTTTAATTCTTTGGGCAGATATTCTTGTTTGGAATTCGGAAAATTATGCGAATATTCATAATCCTTTCCATAACCGATTTTTTTCATTAACTGGGTCGGAGTGTTTCTCAAATGAAGCGGTACTGGTAAATTTAAATATTTTTGAACATCTTCTTTGGCTGCCAAAAGTCCTTTGTAAGAAGCATTTGATTTCGGGGCTGTAGCCAAATAAGTAACCGCTTGAGCTAAATTAAGTTGCGCTTCCGGCAGACCGATAATTTCAACCGCTTTAAACGCGGCTATGGCGATTAAAAGCGCCATTGGGTCGCGATTAGTAATATCTTCAGAAGCAAAAATTACCATCCGACGGGCGATAAATTTAGGATCTTCCCCTGCTTCAAGCATTCTGGCCAGCCAATATAAAGCCGCGTCCGGATCAGAACCGCGCATTGATTTTATAAAAGCGGAAATAACATTATAATGCTCGTCGCCGGCTTTGTCATAAGATAAAGCCTTATATTGCAATGCTTGTTCTATAATGGACAAACTAAGGTGATGAACTTTGTCAGAATCTGAAACGGAAATTCTGGCCGCGCTTTCCAGGGCGTTTAAAGGATTGCGGGCGTCGCCGTTTGAAGATTGAATCAATAAATCCAGAGCCGGTTTGGCGATTTTAATTTTTAATTTTCCCAATCCCCTTTTTTTATCCGAGAGCGCTTTTTTAATAATCAAACCGATATTTTCCGGCGAGAGCGGATTAAAAATAAAAACCCGGCAGCGGGATAAAAGCGGCGAAATAACTTCGAAAGAAGGATTCTCCGTCGTCGCACCGATTAAAATAATTTCTCCGGATTCCACAAAAGGCAAAAAAATCGCCTGTTGGGCTTTATTAAAACGATGAATTTCGTCAACAAATAAAATTGTCTTTTTACCGCAAGATCTTTTTGCCGCCCTGGCTTTTTCCAAAACTTTTCTGATATCAGCGGTCTTTTGTTCTACGGCCGAATACTGAATAAAATCCGCGCCAGTGGTTAAAGCAATAATGCCGGCCAAAGTGGTTTTACCTGAACCGGGCGGACCCCAAAAAATCATTGAAGGCACTTCGTCCTGCTCAATTAACCGTTGTAAAATTTTCCCCGGACCAACTAAATTTTCTTGACCCACCAATTCGTCCAATGTTTTAGGCCTCATCCGCTCAGCCAAAGGTTTTAATCCTTCATTTGTTTCGGAAAATAATGTAATATCTTCTTCTATCATAACTTTATGATAACATATTTTATGTTTTTGTCCAAAATTTACAGTTTACAATTTTAAAATTTAGGTTATAATTAATTGAATTATCGGGCTGTAGTGGATCGGTACCACGCTTGGTTCGGGACTAAGAAACAGAGGGTTCGACTCCCTCCAGCCCGATTTTTGATATAAAAAATGATAGGGCGGATTCAATCCACCCTATCTTATATTTAATTCTCAATTCTTAAAATAATTTCCTTCTGCTACCACTGCCCGTTCGCAAGAAAATATTCCATAGCTTTTAGAAAAACTTGTGTCCGGCGAAATTCCCAAAATCGGCTTCCCATCTCTTAACGAGATACTCCAGACTGAGTGTTCATCTCTAGCAGAAACTGACAAAGCCAATTCAATATTGTGCCTCATTAGCGCATTTTTATCATAAAGAGACAGGGCGATTCCTTCCGGGACATTCATTGGTCGACGACCAGTCCTTTCAATCAGTTTGCGTGCATCTGGAACCTTGGTATCAACAATTTCATCACCAATCCGGAAAATATAGTATGGCTTGATATAGTAAGGATCTTGGGGAAAACGAACCAAATCTTTAATTTTATCTTGGTTCAATTTTCGGCCGAATTTACCGTCCATTTCAAGTAAGCTAATCTGGAAATCTTCATCCATCAAATTCAATGGAACAACCGGCACAAAAATAGTTTCTTCTGGTTCATAAGACAGTGTTAAGGCATGCTCTATTACTTGCTCTTCTTGCTTTTGCAGAAAATAAACAATATTAGAAGAAAATCCTGATTTTTGCGCTATTCCAATCTGTTCTTGAAATAACTTAGTATAAGACTCTCTTCTGGATTCGTCCGTATTAATTTTTTGAGCCTGATTAAAGACCCGATATACTACACTGGGTTTTAAACCCTTGATTATATTGGCTATCTGCATAGCCTGCTGTGTTTCTATATTTTTATCCATGATACCCTCCTTTTTTTGAAGAACTACTCTAACTTACTATATAATCATAGCACAAAATTTGATGTTTGTCAAGTGGCTATAATAATGAAATAGAGCCTTATTTAGGGCTCTATTTCATTATTTAACCAATATTGCTATGGTGCAAGGGTCATTTTTGGCAATTTGGGCAATAATATGTTCCCCGACCGGCCAAAACCATCTTTTTTACTTTACTTTTACAGCGAAAACATTTTTGATCTTCGCGGCCGTAAACTTTAAGCTTTAAAACATAGGTTCCTTTATTCCCGCTTGCGTCAACATAATTTTCAACCGAGCTGCCCTTGTCTTTAATCGCTTGTTTTAAAATACTGATCAGACAATGATATAAATTTTTTATTTCTTTTTCAGATAAACTTTTAACCGTCCGAGTCGGTAAAATCTTGGCGCAAAAACAAGCTTCTTGGGCGTAAATATTACCGATTCCGGCAATGAAAGATTGATCCATTAAGAGCGGTTTGATTTTCAATCTTAATTTTTTAAACAAAATCTCTTGAAATTTTTTTAAAGTAAAATCTTTTTTTAGCGGTTCCGGACCGTATTTTTCTTGTTCAAATATTTTTTCCAAATCAGCTGTTTTAACCAATTTAACATAGCCAAATTGCCTTAAATCATTATAAATCAACGCGCTTTTATCAGAAAAATGATAAATAAGATGAGTGTATTTTTGATGTTCCATGCTATCCGTTTCATGCTCCATAAATATCAATTGCCCGGTTAATTTTAAATGAATCAGCAGCGAATAGCCATTGGAAATCTTAATAATTAAAAGTTTTGCCCGACGCGAAACATCTTGAATAACTGCATTTTTTAATTTATTTTTAAAAACAAGAGCAGATACGCCCTTGATTAATTTAGCCAACCGAATTTCCACTTTTGCTATTTTTTTGCCAATAATTTTGTCGGCTAATTGGTTTTTAATTGTTTCAACTTCGGGTAATTCCGGCATAGATTAGCTTATTAGGAATTAGCTTTTTAGCTTCTTAGAAATTAATTTGTAACTTCCTATCTTAAAAAGCTGAACTTGGTGGGCGCACTAGGAATCGAACCTAGGGTCTTCGCAATGTGAATGCGACGTTTTACCATTAAACTATGCGCCCGATTCAGATAAAATCCCCTAGAATGAACCCGCCAATTTGTACATTGGCAATATAATAGCCGCCATCATTCCGCCAACCACTACGCCCAAGAAAATAATAATAATCGGTTCAAGAAGAGTAACCAATCTTGATAAAATATTTTCAACTTCACGGGAATAAAAATCAGCCAATCTTCCCAAAACTTCATCCAATTTGCCGGTTTCTTCGCCCACTGACAATAGATGGGAAACCATTTTGGGAACATAACTGGATTTAATAAGAGTAGAACTGACAGATCTACCTTCTTCCACGTCTTTAATTGTTTGAAAAATCAAATCTTTAAAAATACTATTTTCCACCACTTCGGCTACTATTTTAAGAGCTGAAGTTAAAGGTATACCGCCGACAAGCAGCGTGCCTAAAGAACGGGTAAAACGAACGATATATAAATTTTGGAAAAGCAAACCGAAAACAGGAGCTTTTAAAATTAATTTGTCCCAAATTTTTTTTCCTTCCGAAGTTTTTAAAAAAAATCTTAAAAATATAACCAGAGCAATAATCAATGGAATTAAAAAAATCACGTAATGCTGCAAAAAATTACTGGTATTTATTAAAAACTGCGTAGACATCGGCAATTGCGCACCTGATTCTTTTAAAACGCTGGTTAGCTGAGGAATAACAAACAGCATCATCAGAATCATCACGCTGATTACCATTATAATAACAAAGAGCGGATAGATCATCGCTCCTTTTATTTTATTGCTTAAATCAAAACTTTTTTCTTGCTCGTTGGCCAAATAATTCAAGACTTCGTCCAACCGGCCGGCTGTTTCACCGGCTCTGACCATATTGATATAAAAATCATTAAAAACCTTGGGATACTTGGCTAAAGCGGAAGAAAATCTGATTCCCCCTCTCACGTCTTCGGCAATTGCCCCGACGACACCCTTTAAATATGTATCATTGGTTTGTTTAACTAAAATTTCCAGACATTTTACCAAAGGCAAACCGGCGGAAACCATGGTTGAAAGCTGGCGAGATAAAAAAACCAAATCTTTCGGTTTAACACCGCTGAATAAATTTATTTTAAAATTAATAGGACGGCGCAATATAGATTTTGTACCGCCCTCAACAAGAGATAAAATAATAAGATCGCGGGAAGTTAAAACTTCCATCGCCGCCTCTTGATTCAAAGCATCAACAATTCCTTTAACTGTTTCGCCTTTTAAATTTTTAGCTTTATATTCAAATAACATACCAAATTTCTTAAAAATTTAAGTTTGAGTGAAACGAAAACGCAAAATTTTTACTAGAAATTTGCGTACCGAGCACTCAGCATGATTTACAAAATTTTTTCTGAATTACTTATTAAAATAATTATATTGAAATTATCTTTAATAAACTATACTGAGTGCTCGGTAACGATTTTGTAGCTCCGACTTAACGTCCGGAGACAAAATACGTTACCTTCTTAATAACGATTTTAACATTTCTTCGTCAACGCAATTTTTAATCGCATCTTCAAGTGAGATTTTACTGGAAGTCACCAAATCGGCCAAATATCTGTCCATGGAAACTGATTTTGTATCTTCGCCTGTTTGTAAAAAGGTTGATAATTGATGAAGCTTGCCTTCGGCAATAATAGTTCTAATACTGGGCGGAGCAGATAAAACCTCAAGGGCTCTTACTCTCCCACCGCCAATTTTAGGCACAAGTCTGGTAGCGATAATACCGGCTAAATTTTCACTGAGAAAATATCTGATATTTTCTTCTTCGCTGGTTGGGAAAAAATGAAGTATTCTTTTGATCGTCTGAATGGATGAGCCCGTGTCCATAATGGCAAATATTAAAGTACCGGCTTCAGCTAAAGCAAAAAGTTCTTCCATTGTTTCGGCATTTTTAATTTGTGAAATCATCACCACGTCAACGTGACCCCTCTCTCTGATGAAATTTAATCCTTCTTTAAAAGATAAAACATCTCGACCAACTTCTCTCTGTTCAATTATACTTTTAACACCGGTTAAATTATACTTAATCGGTTTTTCCAAAGTGGCGATATATTTATTTTGATTTTTATTAATATTGTCAATCAATGAAGTCACCAAGCTGAACCTTCCCGAATCGTGAGGACCGGCGACAAAAACAATTCCCTTTGATAAATTGGTAAAATCTTGAACCATTTTTGGCAGTTCAATTTTTTCTTGATCAAGAGCTTCTTGAGACAACAATTTTAAACAAATCGCCGGAGTGTTTTTTTGGTAATAAACATGAATCTGAACCGACCCGAGTTTCCCGATTTCCTTAACGGTTATAATCTGCTTTTTTTCTTGAAGCTCGCTTTGTTCTTTATTGTCCAAAACAGCGGAAATAACATCACTGATAAAAGAAGCGGCTAAAATATTTTCGCCGCTCAGCGGCTGTATTTTTCCGTCAAGATTGATAAAGGGAATTTGCGCGTTAATTAAATAAATTTCCGAAACCTTTTTTTCGGCTGCGGAAACGCAAATGCGATTTAAAATCATTTCTGTTTGAGTATACATAGTTTTAAAAACTTAAAAAATTAAAAACTTAAAAACCATTTTTATATTTTTACTCCCTGGCCACTCTTAAAACTTCCTCAATTGTAGTCTCCCCTTTTAAAGTTTTAATATAACCGTCTTGGATCATACTGATCATTTTTTGTCTTTTAAATTCAGCTTTTACGTCGTCAATTTTACAGCCCCTGACAATAATATCTTTCATCTGATCAGTGATTTCTAATGCTTCAAAAATGGCAATTCTGCCTTTATAACCTTCTTGGCCGCATCGCGTACAACCCTTGCTGTGATAGATAGTAAGATGTCCGGTTTTTTTATCTCTGAATTTTTCCACATCTATGTCTTCTACATCCTTTAGGGCATTTTCAATATCTTTTTCCACTCCGGCCGGCGGGATAATTGGCTCGGCGCAATATGGGCACATTTTCCTGACCAATCGCTGAGCTAACACTATATTTAAAGAAGAGGCAACCAAAAATGGTTCTATTTTCATATCAATCAAACGAGGTATGGCGCCGATAGCGTCATTGGTATGCAAGGTGGAAAGCACAATATGACCGGTTAAAGCGGCGTGGGTGGCTAATTCTGCAGTTTCGTTGTCGCGGACCTCGCCGACCATAATAACATTCGGGTCTTGTCTGACCACTGAACGAAGACCGGTAGCAAAAGTATAACCTATGTCAGGTTGAATTTGACTTTGATTAACTCCTTTTAAAACGTATTCAACCGGATCTTCCAAGGTAACCACATTAACTCCGGGCTGATTTAAAACTTTTAAAATAGCATAAAGAGTGGTGGTTTTACCTGAACCGGTTGGACCGGTGGCCAAAACCATTCCATGAGGCCTGAGTAAATTTTTATTGATTATCTCCAGTTCTCTTCCCCAAAAACCAAGATCTTGCAAATCAAATATTTTTTTGGTGGGGTCTAAAATTCTGATAACGGTTTTTTCTTGTCCCAATAATGGCAAGATTGATACTCTTAAATCTATTTGACGTTTTGAAACTATGACTCTGATACGGCCGTCTTGGGGAATACGCGTTTCATCCAATTTTAAATTCGCCATTACTTTAACGCGGGAAATAATTGCTGAATGAAGATGCCCCGGTAACAACGCCACTTCCCTTAAAACGCCGTCAATTCTGTAACGAATCCTGGTTTGATCTCCCAGCGGCTCAATATGAACATCAGACGCGTCATTATCAACAGCGTATTTTAAAATAGAAGCCACAAGTTTGGCAATTGGAGCCATTTTGGAAATTTCTTCAAGTCCTATATCGGCAATGGATTTTCCGGCTTTAATAATCGGGGCGAAACGATCTTCGGCTGCGCCAACTGCTTCTTCCACTTCAACGGTTAGTCCGCCATATTGGGTTAGAATACTTTTAAAACCCGAAATAGTGATAGTATAATATTCAACTTTTAAATTTTTTTGACGGGAAATAAATTCAATCGCTTCTCTGCCTTTAAAATCACCCGGATCAAGCATGGCTACTTTCAATATATCTCCTTCTTTGGCAAAAGATACGACATGATAATTTTCAGCCGTTTCTTTAGGTAAAATTTCCAAAATTTTTCGATCAATAATCAAGCCATATAAATTGGCAACGGGTACGGCGAAAATCTGCCCTTTTGCCCAAGCTATATCTTCTTCAGAAATAACTTTTTTATGTTCAAGAAGCGTATCGGGCGCACTTTGCGTTTTTTCCGCTTCGGCTAAAAGTTCATTATAATAATCTTTGGTTAATTTTCCATGTTCCAAAAGATATTTGACAATTGTATTTTGACCATCAAGCATACCGGGTAGTAAAATTTTAATATTAAAATTACAATAAATATTACGGCTGTTTTACTTCTTTTTTGGGAAAAGGCATAAAGGGATTAACCTTACCCTTCTCGGATACTTTAACCGGTTCAAAAAACGTCTGAATATTGCGCATTTCTTTAAATTTTGGATTTTCTAAAATATTTTCAATTTTATCAACCGAGGGAATAGAAACTAATAAATATGACGGACTATTACTGACTGGGATGTTTGGAGAAATTTTTGGATTTTTAATGTATTTTATTAAAATAAAACCTATGGCTAAAATAATCAGCGCTAAGAATATAATTAATCCGATCATTTTTTTATTAATATTCGGCATTGTTTTAAGTTAATCGTTTAAAGAATAAGTTTTTATAGTTACGGTCAATGAAGTTCCAATATTTTTTAAGGCAATCTGAGACACATCCATAATTCTGCTGTTTTTTTCCAAATAATCCAAAAATTCTTTGCATGCCTGATAAGTGCCTTTGTCAAAATTTAAGTTTATGGTAGTAACTCCTTTATCGGAATTAACGCTAAACCCCACAAACTCCATTCCTGCCTGTCTGGAAATAATATCAATCTGATTTAAAATGCTCGGCAAGTCTGATTTTTCGGCAATCGTATAATCCAATTTTTCTAAACTGTCTGGACTGATTTTTTTTGTCCGAACCTCCAGTGTTTCCAATTTATTCAAATATGCCTCTTGATCTTTAACAATTGTTTTATAATTTTCAACATCAAATTGTCCTCCCCCTGTTGTTTGATTAACTTTTGGTTTTATAATAAAAAAATATTCAGCGGAAAAAGCAGCAATAATAATAAAAACAATCAGCGTCCAACAAAATTTAACCAAAATAATATGGTACCACTTAATGTCAAATTTTTTTTCTTCTATAATCTTTGCCATAATTACTGTTTAAATACTCCTTCAACCAAAGTTAAATCAATAGAAAAAGTAATAGCTCCCAGCGGAGACCTAGTGATATTCGCAACTTGGACATTTTTAACAAAATCAGGAGCATTATTAAAAACAATGATTTGTTTAGCCACTGAAATTAAATCTTTAGCCGTTGCCGATAAATGAACCGTCCCGCTTGTATCAGCGGAAAAATCACCAAAATAAACGTCCGGAATAGTATAAATTTCCAACAAACTGAAAAATCTGGTCCAGTAAACATGATTAGCTAAAATTTCTTCCACTCTCATGGCCTTTTTTTCCAAAGCCGCGACATCATTTCTAACTTTTAACAATGGATAAGTTTGGGCCTCTAAAATTTGCGAATCAATTTTAAGTTGATCTCTCTCAACTCTTAACTGTTCAAAATGCCAATTTGTATATAATAAAACAATAAAAAAAACCGTGATAACGACAATTATTGTCGCGGAAAGAATCAGCATTTTTTCCTTCACGATTCTTGGAATAATCATTTCTTGCCCGGACATTAAAGTAATTTCCGGAGTTTGCGAAACTTCTGTTAAAATTTTTGTCTCTCGCGGTTTATCGGCCGCAGAGCGAATGATTTCCGGTTTTTTCTCAGGTTCTTTTTTGGGTTCTTCTTGAATAAGAAGCTCCGCTAATTCTGACATTTTTTCTTTTTTATCATTTTGATAAATTTCCGGTTCAACTATTTTCAAATTAGAAATTGGCGATTCTTTCGGCGCTGTCGATTGTTTTTTAAAATTGAACCAACCGATTTTTGGTTCGGCAGTTTTCAATGGAACCGAATTTTTTTCTTTAATCGGCTGAGAAAATTTTATTTCCGCCGGTTCTTCGGTTTTTTTATTTATTTTTTCGTCTTCCCTCATCTCTTCGGGAAGTAAATTGATAGACATATTATTAGCTTATTAGGAATTAGCTTATTAGCTTCTTAGGAATCAGCTTCTTGCCTAAAAAGCTAAGAAGCTACAAGCTAAGAAGCTTGTTTATCAGTCCAGCTGTCTCAGCGCCAAGCCGATGGCTACGGCAAAACGCGGCGCCACTTCTTCAAGGGCGGGTTTTAATTCTTCAGGGTATGCCACTCTCGCCCACGGATCACCAATTATTACCGTGGTATTGAGTGTTTGTGAAAAATAATTGGCCAAATTAGGCAGATAAGCCGAACCGCCGGAAAGAATAATTTTTTCCACGGTTTTATTGGATTGACCCTGATAAAGTTTTAATGAATAAATGACTTCGTCAATCACCGGTTTTAAAATACTTTCAATAATAGCCGGAATTTTAGAAGCGCCGCTTAATCCTATATCCCTTTTAAATTGTTCCGCTCTTTTAAAATCAATATTCAAACTGTTGGCAATGGCGCGAGTAATGGTTACTCCCCCGATATCTATGCTTCGATTCAAAGTCGGCACTCCTTTTTCAATAATAATAATATCAGTAGTTAAAGCGCTGGTGTCAACAATCATAATGGTGGACTGAGATTTTCCAATTAAAACTCTTGATAGAGCAAAAGCTTCTGTCTCTAATGAAAGCAATTGTAAATCAGCTTGCTTAAATATTTCAACATACCGCTTAACTAAATTTCTGGAAGCGGCGGTCAAAAGAATGCGATAATTTTTTCTTTGAGCATCAACTGTGATAGTATCAATAATCCGCCAATCCAAAATCACATCTTCAATGGGCATGGGAATAAATTTTTTCGCTTCCCAATGAACCGCGTCTCCCAATTCTTGCTTTTTCATTACCGGCAAAGTAATAACTGAATTAAAAACGGAAAAACTTGGTAAAGCGGTTATTGCTTTAAAAGAGGTTACACCGGCGGTTTTATATGTTTTTTTAAGCAAACTGGCCACTTGCCGCAAAACTTCATTCGGGTCGCCCTTAACAATATCCCCCATTGCTCGTTCGGCATAACCATAAGTCATCAAGGTTGGAACACCCTGTTCTTTTTTAAGTTCCACCAATTTAATACTGGTAGAACCCAAATCAATTCCCAAATAACCTTCTTGTTTTTTAAAACCGAAAAAACTCATATAATAATCTTATATTAAGATTGCCAAAATAAATAAATTTTGTTAAACTGTTTCATTACTCTATAATGCCATTATACTATAAAATACCATTTATAACAATGAAAAATGTGGATAACAAATATCAATAAAATTAAGAATTTTTGCCTTAAATTGTTTTTTCCAATCAATTGCCTTGGTTGCGGTCAAGAGAATTATTTTATTTGTCCAAATTGCTTGGAAAATATCCCTATTTTAGACGAATTAACTTGCCCTATTTGCCATAAAAAAACAATTGACAGAAAGGTTTATCATAAATGCTATTTTAATTTAGACGGCGTTATTATTGCGGTTAATTATAATCAACCGCTGGTCAAAAAAGCCATTCGCAATTTCAAATACGCGCCCTATTCTTTCCCTTTGGCTAAAAATCTGGCTTTTCTAATCATTAAACGGCTTAGAAAATCACCTGTTTCCATTTCTCATTTTATAAAAAATAATTTCGTTTTAATGCCTATTCCAATTACGCGGCGCAAATTGGCTCAGCGGGGCTATAATCAATCATTGTTGCTGGCCAAAGAATTATCAAATGAATTCAATTGGCCGATAATGGAAATTTTAACGAAAATTAAAGATACCAAGTCTCAGACCAATCTTAACAAAGAAGAACGGGAAAATAATGTTAAAAATACTTTTGTAATTAATGAAAATTTTACCAAGACCGAAATAAAAGATAAAAACATCATTTTAATTGATGATGTTTTTACGACCGGTGCGACCTTATTTGAAGCAGCCAGAATTTTGCGCCAATCCGGAGCCAAGGAAGTCTGGGCTATTGTTTTAGCACATGACTGAAAAATAGAATTTAGAATATAGAATTTGGAATTTAGAATAAATTTTAATCTTATAATTCTAAATTCTAGATTCCAGATTCCTAATTCTAATAAAAATTATCCAGCCGATGATAAACATTAAGATCGCCACAATTTGCGCCAATCTCAAATCTAAAAACATCGGTTGCGGATTAACTCTTAAAAATTCAATAAAAAACCGGCCTATGGAATAAAGAATTAAATAAACAGCAAAAATAGTACCCGGTTTCCTCGCTGTTGTCCGCGTAATAATTATTATTAAAACAATAAAAATTAAAAAATCCCAGACAGATTCGTATAAAAAAACGGGGTGAAAATACTGAAATAATTCCAACCCGGCCGCGCGATTAGACAAAGAAATGGGAATACCCCAGGGCAAATTAGTCGGCAGACCGTAAAGTTCCTGATTAAACCAATTCCCCCATCGTCCGATCGCTTGCCCTAAAATCAAGGCCGGCGCGAATAAGTCGGCTAAATTTAAAAAAGATAAATTCTCTCCCCCTTTTTTTAATTTCTTGGCAAAAATATATAAAACAATTGCGCTGCTGATCAATGCGCCATAAATACCCAAACCGCCGTGCCAAAATTTAATCATTTCTGACGGATTGTTAAAATAATAACCAGGTTCGCAAAAAATATGATAAATTCTCGCGCCGATTAAACCGAAAATCACTGAATAAAAAATAATATCTTCAATAATTTCTTTTTTTATTTCGTATTTTTTGGCCAATTTTAAAACCAACAAAAAGCCCAAAATACCGGCTAGAACCATCAGTAACCCGTACCAATGAATAGTTAAGAGCCCCAACCTAAAAACAGATTGGGGCTCAAAATTATGCAAAAAAGATAGAATCATATTTTATTTACAGCTTCCGGCAGCTGTTCCGGTCGTATTTTCCAAAACAGTCTGGCATTCCGCGGGAGCAGTGGTAAATGATTTACAAATCGCTTGCTTATATCCTTCGGTAGTTCTATCGCCCTGATAAATTACACCGTTAATTAAAAGTGTCGGAGAACCTTCAATCCCGTATTTCTGATTCATGGTCACTTCTGGAGCCAACAAAGCCTCTGCTTCACTTTTCTGACAAGCTGTTATTTTCTTGACATCAATGCCGGCTGTTTTGGCAAAACCCTCCCATTTTTCTTCAACAGTTTGAGGATCAGAACCCTTATTAACTAAATCAACAAAATCCCAAAGTTTTTCCGGGGCGTATTTTTGAACGCAGATTTCTCTGATATCTTGATTAACTTCGCTAATACCGTGCATTGAACAGTATTTTTCAGCTTCATCCAAACAGAAGTCTCCCCATTTGGCGCCGCTATTTTTGGCATAATCGGAATAAATCACATATCCCAATTTTATATTCGCTTTTCCATTGAGCAATTTAATAACCGGCGCTATCGTATCTTCCGCTTGATTGCCATAGGGACAAAAACTCATTACGTATAAAGTAATATCCGGATTTGCGGCTTGAGGAATTTCAGCTGCTTTAGCTGTTTCTACTTGAGCCGCTTTGGCTTGATCGGCAACCTTTTTTATATCCATTGCTTCGGGGAAAAATAATTTATTATCGCCCGTTACATAAGAATCAAAAGTTTGTTCTTGAATTTTAATGGTTATTTTATATAAACCGCTGTCTTTAACGCGGCTGGCGGAAACTAAAGACGCCGCAGTTTCAGACGTTAAAAGATTTTCATTAATAAATTTCATTGCTTTGCCGGAGATTTCATCGGTCGGAGTTTGAAAAAGAAAATTCTTAACATTAAAACCATTGGTAAAAATAGAAGCGATTAAAATAATAGCCATGGCCCAGTAAACTATGGCCCCCCAATTGATTTTCTTTTTTAATTTTGGCTTTATTTCTGTTACATTTTCTGTTGTGTTTTCCATAGATAAAAAAATTAAATTAGTTAATTATTATACTATATAGCATAATTAATCGTTTTGTTTTGTCAAGTTGGCAAGTGGATAATTTATTGATTTTTCAACTTGTTAATTTTATTATTTTTAAGAATAAATAATAAGCAGCAAAAAATAATCAAGGTAAACAAAATAATCAATAAAATAAAGAATGGTATTTTTTTTGTTGGCTGTGGAAGAGTGATAATTTCTGTCCGCATGTTTCCGGCCATATCAACCGCTCTAACCTTAATAATACTATTCAAATTTTGATCAGTCAACAAATACGGACTATTTCCTTTATTCCAATTTTCTTGATTTTTATCTCTTGTTTCTGAGATTTCGTAATATTTAAGACCGGATTGTTTATCAGTGGTGGAAAAAACAATAAAATATTTATTATCAAAAATCAAAGGATCTTGCTTGATTTCTACGGTAAATGGCTCGGGAAGTATTTTATCTTCTTTCAATACCTCTGACCATTCATCTTTGGGAATAACTTGATTATTGGGCAAAATTGTCAAATTTACATTTTGAATGGTTGGTTTTAACGGCGTAGCCAATCCGTCATTTAATAATAATTCTGAATTGTCCAAAAATTTTATTTCAGTTTTTATTTGCTGCCCATTTGCGTTTAATTGATCTTGCGGAATTTCACGGACCTTAAAAATCATTTTAACCAGCAAATTGCTTAATCCCGGGTCGCCAGCTATATGGCCCGAATAACCGCCGGGAATGCCTCCGACAAAATTAATAATTCCTTTTTCTTTATCAATTGTCGGCGGTTGAGGAATAATAGTCAGAAGAGAATCCCCAAAACTTAAATCAACAGCTTCCAGTAAATCTTGGGGGTATTTTAAATTCGCTTCAATAACATTAATGTTTTCTTCCGCTTTTAAATTAAGTCTTGCTTCAATAATAAAGGTATCGCCTATTTTATATTCGCCGCTTTTAGGCTCTAAATATAAAGTGGCCGCACTGACTGCCAGAGGCAATACACTAAATACCACTAATATTGAACTAAATACCACTAACACTAATTTATTTTTGTAGAAAAAATTTGCGATCATTGGTAAATATTATTCTTTTAATATAAAGTTTTGGCGAAGCAAAATTTATAAAATAACCAAGTTCATACTCACTATTTCTTAAATAATCATATAATTGATCAATCAATTTTCGTGGAATAGATTCTATGGCTTTAAGTTCAATAATAATCTTGTTATCTACGATAAAATCTGGTCTATATGAACCGATTATTTTACCAGTTTTTGGCGAATATATTTGTATTGATTTTTCTTTATTAAAACTAATATTTCTTGATTTAATTTCTTCGGCAAAAGCATTTTGATAGATACTTTCTTTATGTCCTGGGCCAAAATTTTTGCGCACTTCGATAGCCGCTCCTTGTATCTGGTACGATAATTCCTTATATAATAAATTTTTAACTAATTTCTTTGTCATTTTTAGTGTAATTTGGTGTATTCTTTAGTGTTTATATTAGTGGTACTTCGTGTGTCTTGTTCCGCAAGACTAACCCGTCCAATGATACAATAAAATACTTAAATCCTGATAATTAACTTTTCCGTCGCCATTTAAATCTGTTTTAATATTTTTAGGAGCACCCCAATTATAAAGCAAAATAGACACATCAATAAAATTAATAATATCCCTTCCTTTTTTATTAAAATCATGATTTAAATTAGCGGGAATAATTTTGGCAGATTCTCCGGATGAGGGTTCCTCCTGTGACGGAGGTTCTTCTGGCGTTTCGCCGGGCCCTAGAACTTGAAAATTCAAAGTTTTGGAAAAATCTGAAGCCAATACTCCTTCAAGAGAAGATTTTATTTTGGTATAATGATCGCCGCTCTCCAAAGGCGTTGTATCCAAACTGTAAAGATAAGCGCCGATTTGGTCAGCTTCTATTTCTTTAATAAATGGATTTGTAGAATAAACATAAATTGAAACTTGAGATTTCGGCGCAGTTTGACCGAATATGGTAATTTTTTCGCCTTTTTTAACTTTATCTTTGTCTAAATCAATGGTTGGCGGTAAAAAAATATTCGCAATAGTCGTGGTCATACCGGATTGAACGCTGAGGGTATAGCTGAAATTTGAAGAACGTCTTCCTTTAAAATCTTCAGCCCATAAAGAAAAACTCCAAATACCAGGAGTAATTCCGGGAAGCTCAAGTTTAAAATTTGCCGTATCGTCTGCCTTAACAACACCGACTATTTGTCCATCTTTCAAGACGGTTACATCAACATTTGGATATGCTAATCCCTGAATAATCAATTTTGTTTCAGGAACTAAAAGTCCGCCTCCTCCACCGCCCCCGCCTCCTCCACCGCCTGAAGAACAGTCAGAAGTATCAAAAGTGCAATCAAGTTTACAACTTAAGGTACCCCTGTTAAAACCTTGTTTACCGCAAGTTTGACTATCTAAATCACTCCCGTCGCATTGTTCCCCTAATTCAACTACGCCATTTCCGCAAACCGTAATTATAACCGAGACAGAAGTTTGAAAAGTTTCAGCTTGGGAAATCTTGGGAAATAAAGGTAAAATTAAAAATAAAATAACTGAAAAAATAGTCAGTTTATGTTTTTTAGAAAATAATAAATCCCGCAAAAAAGTGCGGGATAAAAATAACCAGTTTCGAAAAAATATTTCGTTCTGGTTATTTTTTATTGTCATAGCATTTTTTGATTACTTTCTCTTTTTCTTCTTTAAAATCAAACTTGCGACAACGATTAAAAGAATAATGGCTATACCGATTATCGGCAAAATCTTTGAGTTTAAATCAAATATTTTGTTTTGTTGTCCTGTGGTAATAGTGCCTTTGGGCATAATGCTTAAATGAATTTCTCCCGAGCTGACCACTTCATCCTTTTTGAAAATTTTATACTGCGCCCAATAACTGCCGGCTTTTAATTTTGTTTTAAGTTCAGCGACAGCCCAATCGGTTTTAAACGGTTCAACTTTTCCTATTTTGGAAGTTTCAATCGTTTCTACAATATTTGCTTTGTCTTCGCCGTAAATTTCAAATTTAACTTTGGTTGGCGCGGCTTTAATATTGCCCAAATTCTCCATTTGCATTGAGAATTTGATTATTCCCGGAACATATCCCCACCAAGCTTTATATCCTTCTTCCAAATCGGAAACTTTTATTCCTTTAATTTTAAAATCAAAAATATCTTTGGCCACGGTTAAATTAACATCAATTTGTCCGCCTAAAAGTATGGATACTGTTCCCTGTTCCGGCGCTCTGACCGGTGAAGTTTTTATTCTGATACTGCCTTTATATTCGCCGAATTTGGCGTTTTTCGGAACATCAATGCTGAAAATTATCGGCACTTGCTGAGCTCCGGCTGGCATAATAAATTCTTTTCCTTTGTCAATTGTAATCCAGTCATCTGCTTTGGGAACATTGGTAATCACTTCCACTTTCCAATCTTCAACCGGATCGCCTCTGACCAAAGTAATTTTCTTTTCATAATGCGAACCCTGTCCAAGATTTTCGTTGTCAATATAAGGCGGAGAAATACCAAAACCCGCTTTCGCCGTTGGGGCGATTACAAAAGCCAATAATAGAAAAGTAATTAAAATTAAATTTATTTTTTTCCAAACCATGTAATTGATAAATTTCTAATCTGTCGGGTCTAAAAATTCTTTTTATTTATTATGATCCGTAAGTTTCATTATTAATCTTGCCTTCAATCGTGTTTTGACCCGTATAACTTCCGGCTGCTTGTCCGGTCGGTACGTGCAAATACCAATAAGTATTTGCGGTTGCCGGCGAACCGGTTGTAGTGGTTTTAGCGCAGTTTAATTCGGCTTCGGCAGGCGTATACGCTAAATCCGCGTGACCTGTTCCACCCCAACCCTGAGCAGTGGTCAAATTATAATTTTGTTGATCAGTGGCGATATAACTTCCCGAGCAAGTAGGATAGCTGCCGGTACATAATCCTTTACTGCCTGATGTTCCGCCGGAAATATTTTCATCCAAGCCGACATTACCGGTTGCTTCTACGGTGGTTGTTTTTTCAGAACTATCTCCGTTTGCTGATACCGTACCATAAACAATGGTGGCAGTAGTTAAATCATAAGACATAAATTTATCCATTTCATTGCTGCCGGTAGTGGAATCAACTAACCCCGTATCAGCAGTATCATCATCAGTGGCTTTGACGGCCGCAACCCAATTGTAAGAAGCTTTTGGCGCGCCGGTCACTGTCGCATCAGCGTGATATTGAATGGGGAAAGTGCAAGTCCAAGCAGCATCAGTATCAGTTACTCCGGTACAAGTATCCGCATCTTGAGTACAAGTCGGATCCCAAGAAGCAGAAGCGTCAGGATAGCAATCGTTGGCATCGTATTCACCAGATTCATCACAAGATGTGGTGGCTTTTTCCGACATTCTTAAATTAATAAAAGATGAAGCAATTTCATTATTAGTTCCAGCAACTCCTCCTTTGATTACACAACTATTAGCATCAACCACGGTAAATTTTACTTTAAATCCGGTGGTCACTGCTTGTTCAGTAGTAAGAGTCATATTCCCCGCTTCATCAGTATCTAGCACTGAAATACTTGAAGCAGTAATACTTGGTGTAGCATTACTGACAGTTGGAGTAGAATCCGTAGCATGGGGACTGCCCGAAGCTTCAAGTCCATGGCTATCAACTACAAAACCATAAGCGGCATAGTCGCCATCAGGTCTGAGTGTAGTGGCGCCGCAAGTTGGATTACTGGATTTCGCAGTATCTGAACACCAAGCTCCGTCCGTACAAGTTAAAGTTGAAGCGACAAAAGCATTGCTTTTACAAACATATAAACTTACGGTGTCATTTGCCGTATCAGTATCGGAATCAGAAGCAGTGGTTGTCCAAGTCATAGTGACTGCCGGAGCTTTTGGGCCATCATCGGCATAAACAGTAAAGGCCGGTATGTGATTAACTTTAAATGGCGAACCTGAATCGCTTGTGCCTTGTGAGGAAGCGGAACAGGCCTGACTTGAAGAAGCGGCGTCACAAGCAAAAGCATACCAAACATTAGATTCCGCAACACCCTCTGCCTCTTCAACACAAGTGGCTTTTGCACCGCTGACAGTTGAACCGGAAATACACCAAGTAGAAGCGGTATCGCAAGTAGGCGCGCCACCCCCGGTTCCCGGATTAATCACATTTGTTTTACAAACAGCCAAATACCAATTGTCACTATTCGGATCAGTGGAGGTGGATTCAAAAGTTACATTAGCGCCAATATTAGTCGGCGTAGTGCCGTAAGAAGCCGGATTCTCAGCCGGAGTGCCCAAAGATGGCGCAGTATTTCCGACCGTAACCGAAGTATCAGCCGAGTCGGCTTTAACTTCTGAATTTTTAAAATTCAAATTAAAACTGAAAACTACGGCGACGATTAAACTTAAAATTAAAAACCAAGGAAAAGATTTCTTTATGATTTTTGCCATATATTAAAATTTAATTTATTAAATTATTTATACTTTCATAGTACCACAAACTTTTAAAAAAACAATGTCTTTTTCAGTGGATAACTAATTAATTTTTAAAAAATTATTCGCACCAATCGCCCGATACTGACCATCCATTTTGGGCCGCGCTAAAAGTAATTGATCCGGTGTAAGTTCCCACGGCTTGAGGAGAAGGCACATCTATTCCCCACCAAATATCCTTGGTCGCCTTGCTGCCGGAAGCAAAAGTTTTACAGCAATTTAATTGCGCCTTGGCTCCGGGGTCAACCAATAAACTTGTGCCACTGGCATAAGCAGTGCTGGTAGCAAGCGCATATTTTTGTTTTCCCACCGCAATACTGTTTCCTCCTGAAGTCATATTTACGCCGTATAAAGTTACGTCCAAAGAAACATTGCCCGTAGCCGTAACGGTTGTTGTTTTATCCAAAGGATCATTTTTAGCGCCGGCAGTTAAACTACCATAATTTATTGTAGCCGTAACATCTAATCCCAATAAAGAATTTACATCGGGCGCATCAGCCGCGCTATAACCTGAACCGGTTGCATCATCTTCATCCGTGGCTTCAATAAATGCTCGCCAATATTGAGAAACCCAAGGAGTGCCGGTATCGGTCGGATCGGCAAAAAATTGCATTGAAATTGTGCAAGTATAAACAGCATCAGTTCCGGAACAAGAAGTTTCAGTGCAAGAAGCAACGCTGTAACAATTATTATCATTGGCTGAGCAGGCTTGAGCGCTGGCTACTCCTGAACGATAAATTTTTGCCGTAACACCGGTAATAGTATCGCACCCATCAGGATCTGAAACATCGGCCGTGGCTGAAACTGATTTAGTGGTGTTTTCAATCAAATCAATAGCCACTTGGCCATTTAATTGAACATCTGTCACGGTCGGTGACTGACCGCCGCCGGCAGTGATATCGGCTATTTTAGTATAACTGTCCAATTCGGTTGTTGCATTTCTTGCTTTAAAACAATAGACCGTACTGTCCGAAGCATTGACGGTAAATTGAAAACTGTATTCCGCTTCAGTAAATTGACTGGCAGTCAAAGTAATACTATTAGTTTGGTTGGACGCATTTTCTATTATTTTTCCTGCCACAAAAGCATAATTACTTGGAATACTTAATTGCCTTGTAGTCGCGGCTTGATCAGTAAAATAAGTGGAGGCGGACATACAAGCGGCTTCGCTGCCGCAACTTCCGGCAACCGGAACATCAGTGTAAGTTTCATCTCCGCAAGATCCTCCTGTTTGAACCGCATATTGCAAACGATAATTATAACCGCTGGCAGTTGCCGTAGTATTTTTAAAAGAAAATCTTAATCTGACATTTGTTGATAATGGCTGACTGGTGGTCGCGTCTTCAACCGCTTTCCAGGTGGCGGCTGTACCCGACCCTGTTTCCTCGCTTCCATAAGTTAACAAACTATTATTTGTAGAATTATAATCAGCCGTAATCCAATCAGCGCTTCGGGCGGTTTGAGAAAGACGAACCTCGTCTATTTTTCCTTCTAAATAATTCGTGTCAGCGGTTCGGCCAATATCAAAATTACTGGCATTTTCAGCTGTGCCGGTTGTAACAGTTACGTACTGCCATGCGTCAGCCGCTAAAGTACTGGTGACAACACCATTAACATAAATTGTCGGCGTACCGGTAAAACCGGTTACGGTCACGGTGCCGCCGCTAACCCAAATATATTTTGTAGTGCTGGTAAGATTAATAAAATATTCAGTTGTAGTTTCCGGATAAATCCAAAAGCTAACGGTTTTAACACTGGTCGGTCCGGTGCCAATGTCAATATAATCATTGCTTCCGTCAAAACTATCCGCGCCGTTTATTTGACCAACCGCGCCACCGGTTACTCCATTAATACAACCTCCATCTATGTTATGAGTAGTGGAATCCAACTCATCAATAAGAATATATTTCATAGAATAAGGCGAAGAGCTGCCTGTTCTCCATGCTCCTTCAAGTACAGGCTTTATTGCGTATTTTGAAATTCTGGAACGGAAGGCAAGATTTGTAGAAGTATTATCACTGATAGCCATTCTGCTCCCAAAATTGGCTCCTGCATCTATACTTTTATAATATACAGTTTGACCTGTGCTGGAATTATACATAGCTGTTACGTAAACTGTGTCTCCATAAGCGACGATAGATGTGTAACAATGATTATTTCCCGCATCAAGAGTAATAGTACTTTCCCAAGTGTCATCCGCATTTTTTCTGGCATATTTCAAGGGTCTATACGTCGGACCATAACCGCCCCAAGCAACATGGAGACGATTACTGGCATCTATGGAACTTATAACGTGCGACCAAACATCAGAATATGTTCCTCCGGATATGGCCGTCCAACTTCCGGCCCAAGTCCAAGTCGGACCGGCGCTGTAAGTCGCCTTTTGATATTCAACAAGGCCGTTTAAAGCAACCACTACATGTAAATTTCTGCTGGAATCAACCTGAATAACTGGCATTACCCATGCATTATCCGTGCCTAAAGTAGTCGGACTGGCGCTCCAATTACCGGCCGAATTATTTTCATAATACGCGTTATATGTGGTGCTGTTATCCCAAAACGCCCAAACCACATGAACGACTCCCGATGAATCAATGGCTGCGCTTGCGTCAGATACACCGCTTGTACCGGTCGCTCCTTCGTGAATAGTTTCTTCGCTTCCAACATCCCAACTCGTGCCATTCCATGTTAATTTTCTATAAAACATCCAATGCTTAAGATCATTAGAATTAGAATATACAAGATGAATATCTTTTCCGTTTGGATCAACTTCAACAGTCGGAAGATTTCCCCTTCCGGCTGTACTTCCAATTTGGGTTTCGTTAGTCCACGTAAATCCATTATCAGTACTTATCTTCCACCATAAAGTTCGGTCACTGGTTCCGGCTTTGGCATAAAATAAATGAAGGGTTTGACTATCATCGTCAGTCCTGACTAAAGTTCTTGAAAAAGTATCTGACACGTGCGTAGTATCAGCACTTACAACTGTTCCCTGGGAAGCAATATTTAAATGATGCACTGATTCAAAATCAGAGTCCCAAACATTGGTCGCATCTTCTCCATCAGCTGTGTCCGTGGTTCGGTAATATATAAAAAATCTGTTATCATCGCTGATTGCGGTTCTGGCATTGGGAATTTTCACCCAGAATTCTCCCGTGTCCGCGGCCTGATTAAAAGATTCTCTTTCATATTCTAAAAGAGTTGTTCCGTCAAATTTAGTAAATCTGACATCATATCCGTTTGCGTTAAAATCTGATAAATCAATATCCGGAAAACTGGCTAAACTTACCCGAACCGGAAGATCAACCAAATCAGAAGTTATTTTACTGTTATCAAGGGTTAACATTCTTCGAGTCGTATATGTCAAACTGTCAACCGTCCAACTTCCATTTTCTCCCCCATCATCATTTCTCCAGCGAAAATGAGTTTCATCAACATTCGGAGGAGTATAAATAGTTGCCTCCGCATATTTTGTATAAGTGAAATTAGTGGCGGTTCCGGCGTTGGTTAAACGAAAACAATAAGTTCCTCCGGCCGTAGCCGCAGTCAGAGCTTTGATTGAATATTCAATTTCCGCGAATTCCGTACTGGCCAAAGTAATGCCGGCTGTAGTGCTTGAAGTATCTTTTTGGGCAGCATTAGTAGTTTTAAAAGTTGTATTTTCATCTGTTACTTTACCATTGGCAAGATTGGCAATATTAGTTGTGTCATTTCCGTCAGTTAAATTTGATGAATTAGACATATCCCAATCGCCATCTGCTGCGCCAACATCAGTCCAAGAAACAATGGCTCCGCACGTGGTAGACTTTGCTCCATATTCAAGACGATAAGTAATTGCCGCGGATGAACAAGTGCCTTCATTGGAAGCCTCTACTCTGATTCTTGTCGTTGTATTTTTTACCAAACTGCTGAGCACGGTATCTTCAGTACTGGCAGTGGCTGAAGTTGCGGCTGATTCCGAACCATCGTCATTTCTCCAGTGATAATGTATTTGCTCAATGGTTGGAGAATTATAAACAGTCGCTTCCGGATATGTTGTGTAAGTAAAATTTGTAGTGGAACCGGCATTGGTTAAACGAAAACAATAATTTCCTCCGTCAGTGGCCGCGGCCAGAGCTTGAATTGAATATTCAATTTCCACAAAATCAGCAGCAGCCAAAGTGATGCCGGCTGTAGTGCTTGAAGTATCTTTTTGAGCGGCATTAGGAGTTTCAAAATTAGTATTTTCATCTGTTACTTTACCATTGGCAAGATTGGCAATATTGGTTGTATCATTACCATCGGTTAAATTCGCCGAATTAGACATATCCCAATCGCCATCTGCCGCGCCAACATCAGTCCAAGAAACAATGGCCGCGCAAGTGGTTGCTTTCGCTCCATACTCAAGACGATAAGTGACCGCACCTGATGCTGAAACGCCTTCATTGGAAATTTCAACTCTAATTCTTTTGGTTGTGCTCTCCGGCAAACAACCAAGAGCTGTGTCTTCAGTACTGGCGGTAGCTGAAGTCGCGGCTGTCTCCGAACCATCGTCGTTTCTCCAGTGATAATGAATTTGTGTAAGATTTTCAGCCGCCGGCGCAATATCAATAACAGTATTTCCAAAAAGATCATCATCATCGTCATCGTACCAAACCACAAATAATCTTTCTGTACTTAATAAATTACCGCGCATATATCTATAATCATCTGCTCCGGAATCTATAGCAGATGATTCAGCGCTCCAATTAGTTCCACTATCGGTAGAACTTTTATAATACACATTTACCGATGATCCCAGAGTTCCTCCTTTCACATAAGCCACATAAACATCTCCTGTATTTTCATCAATTAAAGTTACTGGAAGGGCAGTAACATCGCTATTGGTTATAACATCTGTTTTTGCCGTCCAACTTCGCGCACTATCGGAAAATGTATAAAATTTTATATCATTTGTACTAAAACCGGTATAATTGGCAAATGCTAAATAAACATTACCGGTAGATTTTTTTATAGAAGCGGAGAACCATCCATAACCAGTTTTTGAGTTATCATTCATCACGCCAATAGTGGTCCAGCTAGTCGCCCATGTATCAGTTGATTCAGCATACACTAAAGAATAAATATTATGATTGGTTGGATCTGCTTTAATGGCAATAATGTCATTATTAGTCAATAAAGGAAGTAATTGAATCTGGTCTCCGGCCACAGTACTCCATGCTGTCGGCGACGTTGTAGTCCATGTAGCTCCATTGCCATCGGTTGATTTAAATATTTGACCGCCAGTCGGCGTGCCATTTGCTTGAAAACCGGCAAAAAGATAACCGCCTCCGCCCTTGGTAATATATGGCGCAGGGTTGGTAACCTCAGTAAAAGTTGTGGCTGTACAAATTGTCACTAAACCCAAGGAACGCAGAGTGTCACCATTGGTATCCAAATATGTATACCAAAGATCATCTGTACTGTCTTCGGCCGCGGCAATATGAATTTTTGTTCCACTAGTATCGCCCGGTGTCCATTGGTCGTACCAAACCGAAGCAACTGTCCAATCTTTAGCCGTATCAATCACTACTGGACTACCCCATGTTGCTCCCTTGTCAGTAGTTTTTTTGTATGCCAAATCCTGTGAAGTAGCATCCATAAAAAAAACATAACCAGTTGTATCACTGACAAAAACTACGCTCGGCGAAGGACCTGCTTCATCAGTACCATCAACTATATCTGAATCAATTGTAACCGCAGCATCAGACGCAATTTGCCAATCTCGCGCTTCTTCAAATTGGCCGATTTGCAACGGTCCCAATAAAAATATATAAGGGCTGACATCCGGCGCGTCAAATTCATATTTCAATTCATAACTCTCCCCTGCCTTCCAATCAGCGTTCCAAAAAATTTCTTTCGTATTCGGATCATTTGAATTTCTGATTTCTGATTCGGAATTTATAAGTTGGAAAGAGTCCGGAATTTTTTCTACAATTTCTCCGTTAAAATCTTGGTTTGCTTTTATTTTCAATTTCATCTCGTAATTAGCCAGCGGATAAATTCTGGTCGGTCCAATTCTTTCAATTTCAAAAGACACGGAATCGCGGACTTCAAAAGAGTCGGTTATTTCATAACCATTATCAAGATTGATGAGAGTTATCGCGTAAGTCCCCGCTTCTCCTGTCGGATAATAAGCAAGATAATCCGGCACATCAATCACGTTGTCCGGTCCGCATTGGCCGCTGTATTGAATTGTTCCGTCTCCGGTTGATAATTCCGCTGAAATTTTTGATTTTTTATTTTCAATTTTTAATTTAAGATTCGCGTCGCAGATTGTGTGCCCGTTATCTTTTAAAACCGCCATTTGCAAATAGGCTGTTTCATTGGGCAAATAAATTGATTTGTTGGTATTTAATGTCAAAACGCCCCAAGTAAATTCTTGAATTGTTTCTTTATCGCCTTGTTTTATTTTTAATTTATAAAGACCGGGTTTAAAACTTCTTTTATCTCCGGAACGCGAAATTTTTACTTTATTGCCTTGATTAATCAATCCGTCCTTGCTTTCCTTGCCCATCGGATCAACTAAAACAAAATCTTTTTTTTCTTTCTTGAAAAAGTTTTTTATTTTCGCGAATAAACTTTCCGTTAATTCAAAAGTCGGTTCTTCATTGTTTTTAAAATTCTTTATTTCTTTAATCGGTTCTTGCTGTTCTAAAACTTTTTCCGGCTGTTCCGCAGTTGTTATTTCCAGCCAAGCCGCGTCTAGATACACTAATGAACCACTAATATTAGACGAATCACCACTAATATTTTCGTGATTATTAGTGTCTATATTCGTGGTGCTTAGTGTAAACCTGATTTTCAGGTTCTCTATGTCAGTCCAATTTTTAAAAATCGGCAAAGCGTCAAGAAAATAACCGCCGTTTAAATTATTGGAAATTTCGTCTTTCAAATCAAATTCATTTAATTTTTGCCAATCATTTTGATAAAAATATTCAATTAAAAGTTCGTGGTTTTTAGTGTCTATATTCGTGTCTTTTAGTGTATTTTTCGCTGCCAGCGAAAACCTCAATTGGACATTCTCAATTTTATTTTCCTTGAAACTCTCTGAAACTGAAAAATTTGAAATTTCTAAAATTTTCTCAACAGTCTGCGGCTGTATCGGCGCTTCTATCAACGGTTCAGAAATTGGCGGTTCTACGGTTGGCGCTTCAATTATTGGCTCAATTTCCGGCGCTTGCTCAATTGGATTACTAATATCCGGTGGAGTTGAGGTTGAATTTTCAGCAGTAATTTCTTCAGCTTGCGCAAAATTATTTTTAAACAAATTTTTTATCTTGGCAATCCACGAAGTACCACTAATATTAGACGAACCACCACCAACCTTTTTGTTAGTGTTTTTTAGTTCTATATTCGTGGTCTTTAGTGTTTCCTCAAAAGGATAGGCCGAATTTTCTTGATTAAATTCTTCAAAAGCCGCATTTTGCGTTAAATCCTGAGTTAAAACCGCTTGCGGATTCTGCCAACTTGTCCCGAGCGGAGTCAAAGGATCGCCCGAGAAAGCAGTGGGAAAAATTTTTATTTCATTTGTTTCCGCCGCTTTGGTCAATGGACTGTAAAATAAAAAACAAACCATACCAATTAAAAACAAAGCAGTGGTTAAAATAAAAACAATGGATGATTTGGAATATCTCATAAAAACTTATTTTTGATTTGTTTACTTTATTCTGGAGTCCTTATTTTTTCTCTCTAAAAAATCTTTAATCAAAGTGTCATATTTCTTGAATTTCCTTTTAAGAAACATCAATAAAGCGATTAAGATGACGATAATCGCCAAAAGGAAAAATATAATGAAGATTACGGCGCCGGAAGGTATAATATGACCGAAAAATTCAATGCCGGTTTTTATTACTTTTAAGCGGACTTTTTTTGAAGGAGAACTGACTTGCTCCGGAGAATGAGCGGTCGCATAAACAAGATACTCACCCGGAGGCAATTGCTCTTTATAAATAATAGCCCAGTTGCCTTGTCTGTCGGTTTGCGTTGTTTCTTTAAATTCCTGAATGCCTTTTTGCTGAACAATGGAAACAATAATATCTGAAAGTGGAGCGGCTTCGCCCCTAACAATCAATGGAGTGGATATGGTGGCTGATAAAACTTCTCTTGTGCAATGATTGATTGTCGGAGTTGGAAAAAGAATAATTTTAAAACTTTCAGATTTTTCCGAAAAATTTCCCGCTTGATCATAAGCTCTTATTGATAAAATATGATCGCCCGGATTTGTTTTCGGTATTTTAAATTCAGTTTTGTCAACTTTAATAAAATCTCCTTGATCTATTTTTTCTTCAAAATAGGCCAAACCTGAAACAGAATCGTCGGCTGACACATTAATTAATGGCGTAGTAGTATATACATCTTCATTTTTGGAAAAAATAATTTTTAAATCTTGGGGCGCTTGAGAATCAATTTGTATTTTAAAATGAGATGTTGCCGACCACCCGATCGCGGTGCGCGCCTTAAGATGAAAATACCAAATTCCGTCTTTCACGTCCGAATAAGAAATATTATTATCCAATCCCTCGCCGGCATTGTCCGGAATTGTTTTTTCCTTTTGATCAAAAATAAAACTGAAATTGGAAATACTGGAATTCCATGGCCAAGAAATCATGGGGTTTTTATTTGAATACCATTTTTGCTGATCCGGATGAGTTGAAGAAGAAATCTTTAATTGAGAAGGAATAATTTCAGGTTTAGGTTCAATCGGAGTCGGTTTTGGCAGCCCTGTTTCAAAACACGTAAGACTGGCTTGTCCTTTGGAACTTAAAATGTTAGTGCCTAAGCCGTCATTGGCTAAAACTTGAGCCCCGGAAATTTTTACCCAAGCCGTTCCGCTTGCCTTGGCTTTAAAATTAATAATCAAAATTTTGCCCTCGCCCGTAAAACCCGGATTCGGTATGCCTCCGGAAAAAGAAATACTTCCATCTTTTTGAGAATAACTTGGTTCATTAAACCATAAATTAATAATTGATCCTGATTTTGAAAAACTAGAAAATTCCAAAGTATTATTTGAAAAAGAAAGCGTGGATTCCACCAAATTTATCGGAGCACCGGCGTTAACGACGAAACGAACCTGAATGATTTTGCCCACTTCAATTGAACTTGTCGCCGGAATAAAATAAAGAGAGGCGGAAGGTTTGGTTTCAGCCTGCACGAAATAAGGAATAAAAAACGAAAAAATAAGAAATGATAAAAATATAATATTGAATATTTTTATTTTCATTTTTGCCATATATTTACTTATCAACTTGTTTACTTATCAACTTTTCTATCGTCTTGGCTATTTCCAAAATTTTATTTTCTTCAAAATAATTTCCGATAATTTGCAAACCAAAAGGCAATTTTTCCACTTCACCAATCGGTAAACTTAAAGCCGGCAGGCCGGCTAAATTAACCGGCACAGTGTAAATATCGGATAAATACATATTCAAAGGGTCATCAATTTTTTCGCCGATTTTAAAAGCCGTAGTCGGCGTAGTCGGCGTCAATAAACAATCAACTTTTTCAAAAACTTTTTCAAAATCATTTTTTATCAATGTTCTGACTTTTTGAGCTTTCAAATAATAATCTTCGTAATAACCTTTGGAAAGAATATATGTTCCCAAAATAATTCTTCTTTTTGATTCATCGCCAAATCCTTGAGTTCGCGAATTTAAATAAACATCAAGCAAATTTTTTCCTTCTTGAATTGAATAACCGTATCTTATGCCGTCATAACGGCTTAAATTCGCCGAAACTTCAGCCGGCATAATAATATAATAGCAAGCCAAAGCTTCTTTTGTGTGTGGCAAACTTACTTCTTTTATTTCCGCGCCTCCATCTTCCAATTTTTTAATCAGCTGATCAATATTTTTTTTAATTTGCGAGTCCAATCCTTTGATGAAATATTCTTTGGGAATACCGATCCGTAAATTTTCAATTTTCAATTTTAAATTTTCAATTTTTGGTGTTTCCACACTGGTTGAATCAAAATTATCCTTGCCTTCAATTGCGTCAAGTAAAACAGCCACATCATCAACTGAATTTCCAATTGGTCCGATTTGATCAAGCGAAGAAGCCATGGCCATCAAACCAAAACGGGAAACTTTTCCATAGGTCGGTTTTAATCCGACTACGCCGCAAAAACTGGAAGGTTGGCGAATAGAACCGCCTGTATCAGAACCGAGCGCGCCTAAACACATTTTTGCCGTTACGGCCGCAGCCGAACCGCCCGAAGAACCACCGGGAACTCTTTCCAAATCTCGAGGATTTTTAGTCGGACCAAAAAAAGAATTTTCCGTGGAAGAACCCATAGCGAATTCGTCCAAATTTGTTTTACCGATAAAAATCGCTCCGGCCTCTTTTAACTTTTTAATTACCGTAGCGTCATAAGGAGAATAATATTCAGAAAGTATTTTAGAACCGGCTGTAGCGCGAACATCTTGAATTAAAATATTGTCTTTAATCGCCAAAGGAATGCCGGTTAAAAAATTATTCAAACCATTGGAAGCGATTTGCTTATCTATTGTTTTAGCTCTCTCTATCGCCTCTTTTTCCAAAACAGTAATAAAAGCATTAATTTTTTTATCTTGTTTTTTAATTTCATCAAGACAAGAGCGAACCAAATCTTCTGAAGAAAATTCTTTTTTCTTCAGACCCTGATGCGCTTCTAAAATTGTTAAATTATTTAAAATCATAGATTAGCTTTTTAGGAATTACCTGCCCGCCATATGCCTAATGTCATATTTAGGTTTAATAAATAGAGTTATAAAATTAATTTATGTTCTAAATTGATTAATTTTGACAGGCCTTGGCAGGCGGGACTTTTTAGCTTCTTAGCCCTAAAAAGCTACAAGCTAAGAAGCTATTTATTAAATATCCCTTTTACTTTTATTAAATTATTTTCAACTTTTGGCGCGGTTTTAAGCAATCTTTTTATCATTTCTTTATCCGCCAAACTTGCTTCGTCATTGCGAAAAATATTTTTCAGATTGGTCCCACCGGTACAAGGCAAGACATCTTTTGTATTTATTTTTTTAAGCTGTCCGACATAATCCAAAATATCAGAAAGTTGTTTCTGGTATTTTTTTATTTCCTTTTCCGTTAATTTTAATCTGGCCAAATCCGCCAAATGTTGTATTTCTTTTTTTGAAATCATATTATTTTATCATCTCTAAAAACTTTTCTTCATCTATAATTCGAACTTC
>Ga0172379_10001672_pt1 | contig 43025 bp, 40 predicted proteins | sample GrowelOW334metaG_FD_119756 | JGI IMG/M metagenome (GOLD analysis project Ga0172379, IMG submission 119756) | Groundwater microbial communities from an aquifer near a municipal landfill in Southern Ontario, Canada - Groundwater well OW334 metaG | ecosystem: Environmental > Aquatic > Deep... | reverse complement strand
TTGGCATCGAAAGTGTATGAAAGAAGGATGTGCTAATGAATTTGAAACTTCTTATTCACCTGATCGACCTGAGATTGTTTATTGTGAGCGGTGTTATCAGGGGGAGGTGTATTAGGAATCTTTATTTTCCAAAAGTTTCAAATAAAACTTTCTTTGTTTCTTCGTCTAAAAATTGTGTAACGATAATTATCATTTCTGTTGTTAGGTTAAGATCTTTTTTTATATTCGTAAACAAATGTTCAAAAGGGTAGGGAGAAATCCAAGCAGAATTTTTTAAACAAACGAAGCCAGCTTTTTTCAGAAGATAACGCAAACTTTCGCGTTCACTTTTTCTATTTTCTGGTAAATCGAGAAGAATGATTCTCCAGAATCCATCCCAAGAAGTATTTATTATGGCAGTATGACTATCTAATTCTAAGCTATGCATTTTTTTTCTTCCTTCTTTTGTTAGGCGTGCATATTCATTCTGAGGAGATGGAATTTGTTCTATTAGTCCAGCGTCACGTAGTCCTTTTAAAGATCGAGTGATGGCGTATTTAGGGCTTTGAGAGTATTCTTGTGTGTTTATTTGCTTTTCAAGTTCGGGTAAAGAAATAGCCGTTTTTTGGCCTAAAATTTTTAATATTTTATTAGAATAGTCTGATTTCCTTGACATACCTATATATTATAATATATATTGTTTTTTGACAAGTACTTCGTGACCACGAAAAACTTGCTAAAAACATTTGATTAGTATAAAATGGTTAGTAATTAATTATTAACCCCGATTATCGGATCGGGATTTTAAAAATATAAAATATTATGAGTAAAATAATAGGTATAGATTTGGGTACAACAAATTCAGCAGTTTCTATTATTGAAGGTGGTGCACCGAAGATTGTTGAAAACGTAGAAGGTAATCGTACGACACCTTCTGTTGTTGCAACTGCCAAGAATGGAGATCGTATTGTTGGTCTTTTAGCAAAAAGGCAAGCAGTGACAAACCCAGAAAACACAATTTCTGAAATCAAGCGTTATATGGGGCATAGATTTGATGATGCAGAAGTGCAAAAAGATAGAGAGACGGCCTCGTTTAAAATTGAGGCTGGGGACGGAGGCGGAGTAAAAGTAAAAATGTCAGATAAATTTTACCGACCAGAAGAAATTTCTGCAATGATTTTGCAAAAAATAAAATCTGATGTTGAAGCAAAATTAGGGGAAAAAATTACTGAAGCAGTTATCACGGTGCCAGCATATTTCAATGATGCGCAAAGAAAAGCGACCAAAGATGCGGGAGCCATTGCTGGTCTTGATGTAAAACGCATCATCAATGAGCCGACTGCTGCTGCTCTTGCCTACGGATTTAATAAAAAGAAAAATGAAAAGATTGTCGTCTACGATTTTGGTGGGGGAACTTTCGACGTATCAGTGCTTGAAATAGGTGACGATGTGATAGAAGTAAAATCTACTGATGGAGATAGCCATATGGGTGGAGGTGATATTGATAGAAAAATAATCAATTATATTGCTGAAGAATACAAAAAGGAATCAGGCATTGATGTGACCAAAGATCCTCTGGCGCATCAAAGATTGAAAGAAGCAGCTGAAAAAGCCAAGCATGAACTTTCTACTACCATAGAGGCTGAAATAAACATACCTTTCATTACTTCTGATTCATCTGGGCCAAAACATTTACTAATGAAGATGACTCGTGCAACACTGGAATCTCTCGCAAAAGAATATATTGACCTTTCAATTGAAATTACCAAGAGAGCATTAGCTGCATCTCCATTTAAAATGAATGAAATAAATGAAATTATCATGGTGGGTGGTCAGACTAGAATGCCAATGATCGTGGAGGCGGTGAAAAATCTTTTTGGCAAAGATCCAAATATGTCTATTAACCCTGATGAAGTTGTTGCACTTGGTGCAGCAGTTCAGGCAGGCGTGCTTCAGGGTGATGTGCGCGATGTCTTACTCCTTGATGTGATACCTCTATCTCTAGGAATTGAGACATTGGGTGGGGTGGCTACAAAGTTAATTGAAAGAAATACAACTATTCCTTCATCTAAGTCACAAGTATTTTCTACGGCTGCTGATAATCAAACTTCTGTGGAGATACATATTGTGCAAGGAGAACGTCCGATGGCGTCTGACAACAAGTCTCTTGGACGATTTATTTTGGATGGAGTTCCACCAGCACCTCGTGGCATGCCACAGATTGAAGTTTCTTTTGATGTGGATGTAAATGGAATTTTGAACGTGACAGCAAAAGATAAAGCTTCTGGAAAAACTCAATCAATTAAGATTGAAGCAAGTTCTGGGCTGAAAGAAGAAGATATTAAAAAAATGCAAGCTGATGCTGAACTTCATGCTGAAGAAGACAAGAAAAAGAAAGAAAACGCTGAGATAAAAAATACAGCAGAGATGATTATTTATACTGCGGAAAAAGCGATCAAGGACAATGAAGCAAAAATCCCGACAGAATTAAAAGATGAAGTAAATGCAAAAATAACTGCTTTGCGAGGGGTAAAAGATGGTACTGACGGAGAAGCTATCAAAAAAGCTACCGAAGATCTTTCTACTGAAATGTCTAAAATAGGGGAAGCAATAGCGAAAGCCAACGCTGATGCGGGGCAAACTAGCGCTAATCCAGATGCAAACGCTACTCCAGAAGAACAGCCAGCGGAAGTCAAAGACGCAGAATTCAAAGAAAAAGGTGAAGAAGGGGAAGCGTCAAAAGCTTAAGCTTTTGACGCTAAAAAGCCCTAAGAGAAATCGAAGGGCTTTTTAGTTTGGCAAATATCTGGTATAATATGATTTAATCATATGACCCATATTGAATTACCAGAAATACCTATAAATAAAGACGTTACTTATTTAGGACTCACGACTTTTCGCGATAGAAATCAGCTTTTTGGCATAAAACGTAGAGATAGGCGTCAACATGTTTATCTTCTTGGAAAATCTGGCACCGGTAAATCTGTGTTGATGTTTAATATGATTTTTCAAAATATTAAGAATGGTGAAGGAGTTTGTGTGGTAGATCCTCATGGCGAGCTCGTAGAAGGAGTTTTGTCAGCCATACCACCACACAGGATGAAAGATGTAGTTTATTTTAATCCGGCTGATGCGGAGCACCATATTGGTTTTAACGTTTTAGAGTTAATTGATCCGCAGTATAAACATTTAGTAGCGTCTGGATTAATGGGTATTTTTACTAAAATTTGGGCGAATGCTTGGAGTGCTCGAATGGAATATATTTTAAATAATTGTATTTTAGCTTTACTTGATACTCCTGGAACTACGCTTCTTGGAATTCCTAGAATGCTTGTAGATAAAGATTATCGTCAGAAAATAATTGCAAACTTAAAAGATCCTGTTATTAAAGCTTTTTGGGTTCATGAGTATGAAGCTTGGCAAGATAAATTTAGAAATGAAGCTATTGCACCGATTCAAAATAAAGTTGGACAATTTCTCTCCACCTCTATTATTCGTAATGTTGTTGGTCAATCTAAGAGCACTATCAACATTTTTGACATCATGAATGATGGAAAGATTTTCTTAGTGAATGTTTCTAAGGGACGTATCGGTGAGGATAATTCATCTCTCTTAGGAGGAATGATTATTACCAAGATTCAACTGGCTGCGATGGAACGTGTACGTATTCCAGAAGAACATCGTAAGGATTTCTATCTTTATGTGGATGAATTTCAAAACTTTGTGACAGATGCCTTTGCAGGTATTTTATCCGAAGCCAGAAAATACCGATTAAACCTTACGGTTGCTCATCAATATGTTGCTCAACTTAAAATAGGTGTAAATGCGACCGTGCGTGATGCTGTTTTTGGTAACGTGGGTACCATGATAGTTTTTAGGGTTGGCTCTGACGATGCAGAATTTTTAGAGAAAGAATTTGAACCAGAATTTACTCCTTCAGATATTGTTAATTTGCCGAATTATAAAGTTTATCTAAAATTAATGATAGATGGCGTAACTTCTCGTCCTTTTTCTGCTAAGACATTGCCTCCGATGGTAAAGTCTGGTGATAAAAAAATAGAAGACGAGGTAATAAAATCTTCTCGTGATCTCTATTGTCGGTCGAAAGAAGTAGTGGAGCGAGAGATTAATAATTGGAGCGGAATGTCACTTGGGAATGATTCTGATACAGGAAGTGGAACCTTGGAAAAATTTCCAGTTATTTGTTCTCTTTGTAAAAAAGAAGCGACTGTGCCCTTTAAGCCTGAATTAGGAAGAACAGTTTATTGTAAAGATTGTATAGCTAAAATAAAATCTGGAGAAGTAAAACCAGAGAAGGGAAGAGATGTTCAAATCAAATATGATGAATCTAAATTTTTTAAACCATTGTCTGACTTAGGTATAGAATTTGAGCCAAAGAATGGGAGAATTGAAGAAGATAATAGATATCAAGAAAGAGGAGAAAAAGATTTTGCTCCAGAAATTACATCTACTCTTTCAACAGATAAACCTAATGTATTTAAATCTATTAAAAAAGTTTTTACTAAACCAATAGAAAATAAAAAGCTGATTCAGGCAAAAATTGCGATTCCTAAAAAACCAAAAGACAATAAAGCCTTAAGGGAATTTTTAGATAAAACTCTTGCTGCAAAATCTATTCCGGAGCCAGTTTCCCTTGATACTCTTAAAAATAAAGTTTCTTCCACGGGCGGAAAAACTTCGTCAGACCGAGCTGCTAGTCCAGAAAAGATGAATGAACTAAAAGACTTAATTCAAACGGCTCAAATACCAGGAAATGAGCACTTCGGTGCAGCTCAAGACAAGCCGTTACCTCAAAAACCAGAAGAAGTTGCGTCTATAGATCTACCGTCGGGCACAGACCCACAGGCGAGCCAGCCGAGGGAAGTACCAGAGGACGTTTTGAGAAAAATTTTAGAATAACCATGAACAGAGAAATTAAAAACTGTCAAAACTGTAAAAAAGACTTCACAATAGAACCAGAAGATTTCAATTTTTATAAAAAGATAAATGTTCCTTCACCAACTTTTTGTGGAGAGTGCCGATTGGTTCGTCGTATGGCATGGCGCAACGAACGTTCACTTTTTAAAAGGCCTTGTGCTAAAACTGGTAAACAAATAATCACTATGTTTCATCTAGATACAGATGTAGTTGTTTATGATCATGATCTCTGGTGGAGCGACCAATGGGAGCCAACTGATTATGGTCAAGAATATGATTTTTCTAAGCCATTTTTTGAACAGTTTCAGGAATTACTTCACAAAACACCGTTGGCAAATTTGGGCAATTCTAATTGTATTGGTAGTCCTTATGGCAATCATAATGCTGATTGTAAATATTGTTATTTAACATACGCTTCTTTTCAGAATGAACGAACGCATTATGCTCTTGGTGCAATTAGTTCAAAAGATTGTATTGATGCATATAAAATTAATAAATCAGAACTATCCTATAATAACACTCTATGTAACGGCTTATACAAGACTCATTTTTCTCATGATTCTGACGATTCTATTAATTCTTTTTTTCTTGAGGATTGCAATAATTTACAAGACTGTATTGGCTGTGTAAATTTAAGAAATAAAAGTCGTTGTATTTTAAATGTGCAATATTCAAAAGAAGAATACGAGAAAAAGAAAGAAGAATTAGATTTTGGTAGTTATAAAAAACTTTGTGAATTTGAAAATTCTTATAATAAATTTGTGCTTAATTTCCCTAAGAGGTATGCCAGTATAATAAAATCTATAGGATCTACTGGTGATAATATTATGAATGCCAAAAATATAAAAAATTCCTTTGATATTTATGGAGGAGCTGAAGATTCAAAGTATTTAATTCATTGTGTAGATATTAAAGACAGTTATGATATGTATGGAGCAGGTGGAGGTTCTTCTTTAATGTATGAATCGTTTGATGCGGGGATAGAAGCTTCTCAAGAATTATTTGCGGTTATTACACATAGTTGTTTAGAAACCTATTATACCTATTTATGTTTTAGTTCTAAAAATCTTTTTGGTTGTATCGGATTACGAGGGAAGCAATATTGTATTTTAAATAAACAATATTCGAAAGAAGAGTATTTTGAACTTGTACCCAAAATTATAGAACAAATGAAGACTGTGCCCTATATAGACAAAAAGGGAATAGTCTATAAATACGGAGAATTTTTCCCAAGTGAATTATCTCCATTCGCTTATAATGAAACAATTGCTCAAGAATATTTTACAAAAACCAAAGAAGAGATTATAAAAAGTGGATATATTTACAGAGAACCAGTTGAAAAAGACTACAAAACAACTATCTTAAGTAAAGATTTACCAGACCACATCAAAGATGTTTCTGATTCTATCTTAGATGAGATTATTGCTTGTCCAAATAACGGAGATGAGAAAACTCAATGTGCTCAAGCTTATAGAATTATTAAAGTAGAATTAGATTTTCTCAAAAATAACAATATTGCTTTACCAAGATATTGCCCAAACTGTCGGCATTACCAGAGACTAAAACAAAGAAATCCTTTTCATCTTTGGAATGGTAAATGCCAATGCGCCGGAGCTAATTCTTCAAATGAAAAATATAAAAATACCATAGAACATGCTCATGGTGCTGATCCTTGCCCAAATGAATTTGAAACCCCATATGCTCCCGGCCGACCAGAAATAATTTACTGTGAAAAATGTTATCAACAGGAAGTTTTTTAAATATGCAAAACGAAACTAAACAATGTCAAAATTGTAAAAAAGACTTCACGATTGATCCTGAAGATTTTAACTTTACGAAAAGATGAAAGTTCCTTCACCGACTTTTTGTCCACTTTGTCGAGCACAAAGGAGGTTTGCTTTTAGAAATGAGCGAAAACTTTTTAGGGTTAAGGATGCTTTTACAGGAAAAGATATTTTTTCACTTTATCCTCCTGAAAGTGGCAGAAAAGTTATCACTCAAGAAGAGTGGTATGGTGATGGTTGGGATGCCATGGAGTATGCTCGTAACTATGATTTTTCTGAACCTTTTCTTGAACAATTATTTGAGCTTAAAAAACAAGTACCAATTTATAATTTGAATGTGCAAAGAATGATAAATAGTCCATATTCAGCAAATGCTACAGCTTTAAAAAACTGTTATCTTTGTTTTCACTCTAATTATACGGAAGATAGTATGTATGGCAGTGCCAATGATTTTTGCAGGGATTGTGTTGATAATTCACATATAAACCATTGTGAACGATGCTATGAATCTTTTTGGCTTGAAAAATGTTATCAATGTTATTTTACTATAAAATCAGAAGAGTCTAGAAATCTGTATTTTTGTCGAGACTGTGTGGGTTGCAGTGATTGTTTTGGTTGCGCCAATTTACGTAAATCCTCCTATTGTATTTTTAATAAACAATATACTAAAGAAGAATATCAAGAAAAAATAAAAAAGATAAATTTAGAAACTATTTCAGGCTTAAAAGAGGCAAGAGAGAAAGCTAGGGGTTTTTGGGATACTCAGCCCTTAAAATATCATCAAGGTCTTAAAAATTTAAACTCAACAGGGTCTTTTGTGACAAATTGTAAAAATGTAAACGACAGTTTTTTAATTAGAGGAAGCGAAAATATGCGGTATTGTCAATCTTTGCAAGTACCTACTAATAAAGATTGTTATGATGTTTCTAATTGGGGAGAAAATACAGAACTTTCTTATGAAACTTTAATATGTGGTGAAAATTCTTATAATATAAAATTTTGTTTCAATTGTTGGCCAACTTGCCGAGATGATGAATACTGTATGGATCTTTTTAGTTGTTCAGATTGTTTTGGTTGTGTGGGATTAAAGAAAAAACAATATTGTATTTTTAACAAACAATATACAAAAGAAGAATACTTTAAAATGGTAGAAAAAATAAAAAAACACATGAATGAAATGCCTTATGTTGATTCTCAAGGTCTTGTTTATAAATATGGAGAATTTTTTCCAATAGAATTTTCACAACTTGGATATAATAACACTGTCGCAATTCAGTATTTTCCGATTACGAAAACGGAGGCAGAAAAAATGGGATATTTCTGGGTAGAAACGTTACAGAGTGAATATAAAATTAATAAAAAATCCTCAGAACTTTTAGATTCAATTAAGGAAGTTAGTGATGAAATTTTAAAAGAAATAATAGAATGTGAAAACTGTAAAAAGGCTTATCGTATTATGGAAAATGAATTAATTTTTTTGAAAAAGGAAAATCTGCCTTTACCTTCCATATGTCATGATTGTAGATATGAAAGAAGAATCAGAGATAGACTAACAATCAAATTATATGAAAGATTTTGTATGTGCGGAGGAGTTGCAGATGAAACTGGAATTTATAAAAATACAGCGAAACATCTTCATGGAGATGGACCATGCGGAGAAAAATTTAAAACTGGACATGCTCCTTACAAAAAAGAAATAGTTTATTGTGAAAAATGTTATCAGCAGGAAGTATATTAAATATGCAAACTGAAACAAAAAATTGCAAAAAATGTAAACAAGGTTTTGTCTTAAATTCAGATGATTTTTCTTTTTATAAAAAAATGAAAGTACCAATACCCAAAGTTTGCCCTGACTGTCGTTTTAAAATGAGGGCGCTTTTTAGAAATGAAACGACTCTTTATTCTGGAAGAAAATGTGCTCTTTGTGGTAAAAATATTATTTCAGTTTACAATCCGAAATCTCCTTACATAATTTATTGTCATGAATGTTTCTATTCTGAAAAATGGGAACCACGAGATTATGCTATTAATTATGATGAGAATAAATCCTTTCTAGATCAATTTAAAGAACTTTTGATTAAGGTTCCCAAAATGACTACTAATTCATCTTTAGCATTTGGTGTGAATATTCGTAGCGAGTATATTAATTTAGCTAGTGGTTGTAAGGATTGTTATATGGTTTTCAATACTGGACCAGCAGAAGAAATTCTTTATTCAAGGGGAGTCAAGGATTCTCGTTATTGTACTGACATATATTTTGGAACAAATTCTGAACGATGTTATGAAAATGTAAATGTCCATCAGTCTTCTGGAATTCTGTGGGGGCAAAACGTGAATGGCTCAGTAGATTCTTCTTTTGTTTTGAATTGTAGAAATTTAGTAAATTGTTTTGGTTGTGTAAATTTAAACAATAAGTCATATCATTTTTTGAATCAGCCAGTATCACCGGCTAAATATAAAATTAAAATTAATGAAATCTTAGGAGACTATAAAAAAACTGAGGAATTTAAGAAAAAGTTTGAAAAATTTGTTTTAGATTTTCCAATGCGTGAAAACAATAACTTGAAAAGCGTTAATTCAACAGGGGATTATCTTGTTGAATGTAAAAATACAAAAGATTCCTTTGAGAACAGAAAAGGCGAAGACTGCAGATATATATATTCAGCAAAAGAAGTAAAAGATTCTATAGGTATTATTGGGTATGGTTTTAAATCAGAACATCTGCTTGAATCTGTTGCTACTGGGTACTCTAGTAATATCGTAGGTTCATTTTCATCGACTAATTCAAGTGATATTTTATATGGATTTGAAATCAATAATTGTAAAGATTGTATTGGTTGTGACTCCATTAAAAATGGAAAATATTTTATTCTAAATAAGCAATATGAAAAAGTGGAATACGAGAGATTACGTGAGAAAATAATAAATGAATTAAAAGATAAAGATTTATATGGTCTAATAATTCCACCAGAACTTGCTCCATTTGCTTATAATGAAAGTATTGCCCAAGACAACTTTCCACTTACTAAAAAAGAGGCACTCGAAGAAGGTTTTAGGTGGGAAGATGATATTCAGAAAACAGAAGGCAAAGAAACATTAAATCCAGAAAAAACTCCAAATAACATAAAAGACGTTTTAGATTCTATTACAGAAGAAATTTTAAGATGTATAGATTGTAATAGGAATTACAAAATCACAATACCAGAGCTTTTGTTTTATAGAAATATGAATATTCCCATCCCTCGTAAATGCTTTTATTGTCGACATCAAGATCGTGTTATTCGTCGAGGTCCATATAAATTTTTTGATCGTAATTGTGCAAAATGTCAGAAAAATATTAGTACTAATTATTCTCCAGACAGATCAGAAATTATTTTCTGTGAAAAATGCTACCAGCAGGAGGTATATTAGGATTGAAAAAAGGTTGAATTTGTAGTAAAATAATCAATACATGGTTAAGTCAAATCGAGTTCAAATAATAAAATATGGACCACCACCACCAGAATTACCAGTCTTTGGGAAAGTTAAACCCGAAGAGGTTTCTTTTATTGGTCGGACTAACTATGTCGCTTCACTCGAAGAAAAGAAATTTGTTTTTGGCATTAAGCGAATAGATCGACGTAGACATTTATATATCATTGGGAAATCAGGAGTGGGTAAGACAAAACTTCTTGAGTTGATGTTGCGTCAAGATATCACCTATAATCATGGAATTTGCTTGATTGATCCACACGGAGATGTGATTGAAGCAATGCTTGATTATATACCAAAAGAGCGCATTAATGATGTTTGTATTATTGATCCTACAGATTTAGATTTTCCAGCTTCTTTCAACCCTCTGGCAAATGTCGATCCTTTATTTAAGTTTCAGTTGACTCAAGGCTTAATTGAAGTTTTTCAAAAACAATTCGGTGCTAACTGGACACCTCGTCTCGAACACGTTTTTCGTTTTACTTGTTTAGCTTTACTTGATTATCCACATGCCACGATGCGTGGAATGATTTCAATGTTAACCGATAGAAATTATAGACAGAAAGTAGTGGAATACATTACTGACGATATGGTTAAAAGATTCTTCGCTATTGAATTCGCTGACTGGTCTGAGAAATTTGATACTGATGCTATTATTCCACTTGTAAACAAGCTTGGGCAATTTCTTTCTGATCCACTACTTCGAAATATTTTTGGACAGAAGCAAAATAAAATAGATATTAGTAAGTTGATGAATGAAGAAAAAATTATTTTGATTAATCTTTCTAAGGGTCGTCTCGGTGAAGAAAATTCCTCTTTTCTTGGTTCTATCTTTTTGACAAAAATTAAACAGGCTGGAATGGAACGTGCCGCTATTCCTGAAAAAGACCGTAAAGATTTTTATATCTATGTCGATGAGTTCCAGAATGTTGTGACTCAAACTTTTGAAAATATTTTATCAGAAGCTAGAAAATACGGACTTAACTTAACGATGGCTCATCAATACGTCGGCCAAATTATTACCAAGGTTCATCAGGCAGTGTTAGGTAATTGTGGTAGTATTATTACTTTTAGAGTTGGTGGTGAAGATGCGGTAAAAATGAAACCAGAATTTGCACCATTGTTTGATGTTAAGGATATGATTAACCTTGCAGTTGCGGAATTTTATATAAAAATGACAATTGATGGAGAATCTTACGATCCATTTTCTGCTGAAACATTACGTGTTTTACCACCAACCCATCCTTCTTATCGTGAAGAAATTATAGCTACTTCCCGTAGTAAATATTCGATACCTAAGGGTGATGCGGCCAAACTTATTGCCGAAGAAGAAGCTACGATTATTCGAAGTGCAGAGGAAAAAGCGATTATTGAAGGAAGGGCAAAAAGAAAAGCAAGGGAAAGCGGAAATGCTGAAGAGAAAAACGGTGAAAAAAGTCAAGATGTGGAATCGGAATCCCAATCCAAAAATACTGGAACTTCACAAGAAGCTGAACCTATGATATGATGGTCAATTAAAAATTACGAATTAAAAAACTATGAGTAAAGATTATTACGAAACATTAGGTGTTAATAAAAATGCCTCTAAAGATGAAATTAAGAAGGCTTTTTATAAGCTAGCGCAAAAATATCATCCCGACAAAAAGGGTGGCAATGAAACCAAATTTAAACAAGCCAATGAGGCTTATCAAGTACTTTCGGATGATGCTAAACGTTCAAAATATGATCAATTTGGATCTGGTTTTGAAAACGTAGGGGGAGGATACGGAGGAGGCTCGCAAGGTGGTTTTGGAGGATTTGATACTTCAGGTTTTTCTGGAGGTTTCTCAAGTACTGGTGCGGATTTTGATTTTGGTAACCTGAATGATATTTTTAGTGATTTTTTTGGTGGAGGAGCAGGTGGAATGGGAGGAGGAAGACAAAATCGTCGTGGTCGAGATATCTCAACTGAAATTCAAATTTCTTTTGCTGAGTCTATTTTTGGAACGAATCGAAAAATTTTAATTACTAAAACTTCAAATTGTCTCACCTGTAATGGTTCTGGTGCTAAGATTGGCACAAAAATGGAAACTTGCAAACATTGCAATGGTCAAGGAAAGATTCGCGAATCTCAAAGGACAATCTTTGGAAATATTACTAATACAAAGATTTGCGAAGTTTGCTTAGGGGCAGGTGAAGTACCAAAGGAAATTTGTGATAAATGTAAAGGTAAGGGAGTTCTTCGCCGAGAGGAAGAAGTTTCAATTGTTATTCCTTCTGGAATTCGAGATGGAGAAATGGTTCGAATGACTGGTTACGGTGAAGCTATCTCCAAGGGAACAACAGGTGATCTTTATATAAAAATAAATGTGACCTCACATCATATATTCAAACGAGAAGGTAATGATTTAGTGATGAATTTAAATTTGAAACTTTCAGATGCGCTTCTTGGAACTAAATATCCAATTCAAACTTTAGATGGAGAAATTGAAGTGACAATTCCTGAAGGAGTGACAATCAATGAAATTCTCAGAGTCCGAGGAAAGGGTGTGCCAATCAAAAATAAAAGAGGGGATTTATTGATTAAACTTAACATCAAACTTCCGTCTAAGCTTTCTCGTAAAGAAAGAGAGTTAATAGAAGAGCTCAAAAAAGAGGGGATATAAAATGTTATCCGAAAATATTATTTTCATTACAGTTTTACTAAGTCTCACAGGATCTTTTTTTTATATTAAAGATATTTTTTATGGACAAACAAAACCAAATTTAGTTTCTTGGGTTTTGTGGATGTTGGCACCTTTTATTGGTGTATTTTTTCAAATTAAAGCTGGAGCTGGTCTTTCTATAATTCCTGTTTTTATGGCAGGTTTTATTCCTCTTGTTGTAATAATTGTTTCTTTGTGGCACAAAAATGCATACTGGAAAATAACTAGATTAGATATAATTTGTGGATTACTTGCTTTGATGGCTTTGATAATTTATGTGTTTACTCACAATTTAGGTATATCTATTATTTTTGCCATTTTAAGTGATGGATTAGCTGGAATACCAACAATCATAAAATCTTGGAAATTTCCAGAAACAGAGACAGCTGCGGTTTATGCGGTAAGTATTTTTAATAATATTTTAGCCCTATTTATTATTAAAAGTTGGGTTTTTTCTATCTATTCTTTTAATATTTACCTGATATTACTAAACATAGTAATAGTATTTTGTATTTATAGAAAAAAGATTTTTAATAAAATGAATTAAATTTTTTTAACTTTTGGTCCTGATGGAGTATCTTCTATTTTGTAACCCATTCCAGCAGTGGCTCCTCTTATCTGGTCAGCTTTTTCCCAATTCTTATTCTTTTTTTCAACTTCTCTTTCTTTTACTAATTTTTCTATTTCTTCTGGAATTTCTTCTTCTTTTAAATTTTCAAAACCAAGTCCGAACACTTTATCAAAGTCCAAAATGGTAGCTTTTTTGTCACCGGCAGACATATTTTCATCTTTCATGACATCCCAAAAAAGTGCTAAAGCTCTAGGGGTATCTAGATCATCTTCTAAGTATTCTTTAAATTTATTTTGATATTCTTTGTGAACATGTCCATGAGCATCTCCTAGCTCTAAATACAGGCCATATAAGCGTTTTAGGGCTGTTTCTGCTCCTTCTAGGGCTGGATAGACGAAGTTTACCCTAGTACGATAATTAGCCATTAAAAGCCAAAATCTATAGGCCAGTGGGTTAATTCCTTTGTTTATTAAGTCTCTCAAGGTATAGAAATTCTGGGCTGACTTTGACATTTTTTTCTGGTCTACTAAAACCCATTCATTGTGCATCCAGTATTTTACAAATTGCTTACCCGTTGAACCTTCTGACTGTGCAATTTCATTTTCATGATGGGGGAATATGTTATCTACTCCACCAGTATGTATATCTATTTGTTCACCTAGATTTGATATAGACATGGCTGAACATTCAATATGCCAGCCAGGTCGTCCTTTTCCCAGATCTGTTTCCCAGAAAACATCCCCATCTTTTTCATCCCAAGCTTTCCAAAGAGCGAAATCTTGTACGTTATCTTTTTCATACTCATCAGTTTTTATTCTACCAGCAGCATTCTCTTTTTGATCTTCCATCACAAGATGTGAAAGTTTTCCATAATTTTTAAATTTTTTTATATCAAAATAAATACTTCCATCTTTACTTTTATAAGCAAAACCTTTGTCCAAAAGTTTTTTAATTATTTCTCTCATTTCATCTATGTAATCAGTGGCTTTTGTAAATTTTGTCGGTTCTAATATATTTAGTGTTTTAATGTCTTCAAAGAATTTTTCTGTGTAAAATTCTGTAAATTCTTTTAATGTTTTTCCTTCTTTTTGAGATTCACGAATTGTTTTATCATCAATGTCTGTTAAATTCATTATGTGTTTTACTTTGTATCCTTCATAAAGCAAAACTCGCTTTAAGATATCAGCAAAAATATATGCTCTATAATTTCCAATATGGGGATAGTTATATACCGTTGGTCCACAAGAATAGAAGCCGACGCTTGGAGGATTGATCGGAGTAAAAATCTCTTTTTCTCGCGTTAGGGTGTTGTAAAATTTTAAAGCCATTTTATTTAAATTCGATTTGGTATATTTCAGTTAAGGTATAAAGGAGAGATACAGCAAGTGGGCCAATTAAAACACCAATAGGACCTAAAAGAGCGATACCACCTAAAACTGAAAAAAGAATTAAAAATGGTGGAATATTTATTTTGCTTCCAATAACATAAGGTGTTAAGAAATTATCAATTGTTCCTACTACAATAGTGGACCAAATAGTAAGGCCGACAGCAGGAATTATATGGCCTGTAGCAAAAAGAAATACTATGGCTGGCACAGAGATCATAGCAGTACCAACGGAAGGAATAAGAGAAGTTATCGCTGCTACCACACCCCAGATGGCTGCATTTGGTACTCCAAAGATAGTAAGACCGAAACCCATCAAAATACCTTGCAAAATAGCAATAAAGAGAGTTCCGCGCATTACACCATTTATTGTTTGTAAAAGTTTAGTAATTATTTTTTCATCATCAGAATTTGAAAGAGGACTTAATTTCAAAATTTTCTCTCTCCAATATTTTCCGTCTTTTAAGAAATAAAATATTGCCAAGAGTAATAATATGAATGAGAATAAAACATTTGCTGTGGCACTAAAAATATTTACTAGATGGCTTGTTAAGTAAGAAATAAAGCTTGAAATCTTTTCATTTATATCAAATGATATTCCAGCTGGTAATACTTGATTAATTTTTTCCCCTACTTCATTTATAAATGGAGAGAAATTTCCATTGTTCGCCACAGAATGATAAAGATTTTGGGACTGATTAAAAACAATTGATCCAAGACCTAGAAGTGGTATACAAAGTACTACAATAAAAAAAACTAATGTAAAAAAAGATGCTAGCCAACTAGGTAAGTATTTTTTATTTAGCCATTCATATACTGGATAAAGCATTATTGCAAAAGAAGCTCCCAAAACAAGCACAATCCAGAAAGGACGAAAAATAAAGAAAACGAAAACTAGAGTCACAAACAAGAGCCCAAAGAAAAAATACTTTTCTATAACTTTTTGTTGCATATCGATATTATAGCAGAGACCCTGTCTCGTACCAAGTCTTATTTTAGTTTGAGGTTGCCTTTTTGTAAAATATCGTATAATATAGAGTTATATATGAAAAAATTGAACAAAGAAGAATTTGCAGTTATATTTACAGGAGGGAAACAATACAAAGTCTCTGAAGGTGGCCTTGTTTCTATTGAAAAAATAAAGGGTGAATATAAAAAAGGGGACAAACTTTCTTTTGATAAAGTTTTATTAGTTGATGATGGTAAAGATACTACTATTGGCACTCCATATATTAAGGGTGCGAAAGTAGAAGGAGAATTGATAGAAATCGGCCGTTCCAGAAAAGTTATGGTTGTAAAATATAAACAAAAATCTCGTTATCTTAAAAGAAACGGTCACCGCCAGCCATTTTTTAAAGTAAAAATTACTTCAATAAAATAATCAAAATAAAGTCTTTAAGGGGTTTCGAGCGCGACGGCGCGAGAACTTCAGGATTTTTTAAGCTTCAAAAAATCTGTACCGACAAAAACTTAATTTTGATTATTTTTACATTATTGTCTATTTTTTAGAGCGTTTTTGAGGGTATCATTGTCTGAGTATTCTAGTTCAGTACCAGTGGAAAGGCCTTTACCTAATGAGGAGATTTTGATATCTAATTTTTCTGCAACGTCTTTTAATTGTTCTCGAATATAGGAATCAGTGTGATCACCTTGTGGGCTTATAGAAAACGCCAAAATTACTTCTTTTAAGTTTTTACTAGAAGAAATTTTTTTCTTTAATTCTTCAATTCGTACTCGGCTTTTTGTATTTTTTTCAACAATCGGCACCAATCCACCTAAGATGAAATATTTACCATGATAAACTTTGCTTTTCTTAATACTTTCTAAATCTGAATCTTTTTCCACTACCATTAGAATAGAAGAATCAACGTGTGGATTGCCACAAATTTCACATATTGCAGATGCTTGTATTTTTTTATTATTTTCAACTATGAAAAATCTAAAACATTCTTTACATTGAGCTACTTCTTTTTTTAAATCCAAAATTAAGCTAGACAAATTCTCATTATAAGCCCCTGTTCTAGACATCAGAAAATAAACAAAACGTTTCGCTTGTCTTTCTCCGATGCCGGGGAATTCTTTAAAAATTTCAGTTAATTTTTCTATAATATCCATATGATTAGTAAATCATACCGTGAGGTATATTAAAATTCATCTAAGTCTTCACTAACTTTTGACTGAGAAAATTCGCTTAAATTACTCTTTTCAAGGTTTAAGAATGTTGTAGTTTTTTCATCGAAATAGAGTTCAATTTTTCCAGTTGGACCGTTACGGTGTTTTTCAATTAAAATTTCGGCAATATTTGTTTTTTCTGATTCATCTTTTCCTTTATCTTCACGGTGAATAAACATCACAACGTCTGCGTCTTGCTCAATAGATCCAGAGTCACGAAGGTCAGAAAGTCTTGGCCTGCCACCACGTGATTCTACGGCACGATTAAGCTGAGAGAGTGCGAGCACTGGGACATTTAATTCTTTGGCTAGACTTTTTAATGATCTACTAATTTCAGTGACTTGGTTGACCATTGAATCGTAATTTTTTGAAGTAGTCATTAGCTGTAAATAATCCACTATGATTAGATCTAACCCTTTTTCTGCTTTCAGTCTACGAGAAAGAGCTTTCATTTTCACAATAGAATTTCCGGGTTGGTCGTCAATATAAATTTTTGCTTTTGCCAATTTATCTAATGAATCTCGTAACTGAGAAAATTCTCGGTCAGAAGACAAACGTCCAGTACGTAAGTTCCAAGCATTAACTCGTGACTCTGCTGAGAGCATTCTGTCTACCAATTGTTGAGAAGACATTTCTAGAGAAAATATCAAAATAGATTTTTCATGTAATACTCCTGACATACGTGCCATGTCTAGGGCAAGGGTTGTCTTACCCATACTTGGTCTAGCTGCTAATATAACTAAATCGGATTTTTGTAAACCTGAAAGCATGGTGTCTAAATCTTTAAAGCCGGTAGCGAGTCCGCGAAGCATTCCTTTGTTTTCATGTAATTTTTCTAAACGTTCATAAGCTTCAGGGAGAGCATCTTTTAAGTTTACATATTTTTGATTTTTAGGAGAAGAGACTACACCAAAGATTTTTTTTTCTGCCATATCTAAAATATCATCCATATGGTCGTCACCTTCTTCGAAAGCAAGTTCAGACACATAATCTGCTGCTTCTATGAGGCTTCGTAGAACGTATTTTTTTTGGACAATATCTGCATAATGTTTAATGTTAGTAGAAGAGGGCACTACATTTACAATTTCAGCTAAGTATTGATTACCCCCAACCGCTTCAAGGAGTTTTTTCTCTGCTAATTTCGTAGAAAGGGAAAGCATGTCTATTGGTTCATTTTTCACCGAGAGGTCAAGCATTGCTTGAAAAATCTTTTTATTTTTTTCAACATAAAAAGAATCTGGTGTTATCATGTCTTCAACCTCATGCATAGCATCTTTACGGAGCATAATAGAGCCAAGAACTGCTTGTTCGGAAGGGATACTTTGGGGTGGAATGCGAAGATTGTTGTTTTTGAGTGGCTTAGTCATTCTGCTATTCTCTACTACGTTGGAATAATTGTCAAAGCGATAAAGTTATTAAAGATGTTACTAAAATGTTAATTACAAAACTGAAAAAATATAGCTTTTTGAAGGGGTTTTGCGAGCGACGGTGAGCAAACTTCAGGATTTTTTAAGCTTCAAAAAATCTGTACCGGAAAAAAGCTGATATTTTCTAAGTTTTGTAATAAAAAATTGTGTGTTAAAATATACTGATGAGTAAAAAGATATTTTTATCTGGTGTTCAGCCATCAGGAAAACCGCATATTGGCAACTATTTTGGAGCGATGAAACAATTCGTTGATTTACAAAAAGAGCACGAAGGCTATGTTTTTATCGCTGATTATCACGCTCTGCATTCTCTTCGAAATGCCAAAGAAATGAATGAAAATATAAAGAGTATTTTACTTGATTATTTAGCTATTGGCCTTGATCCTAAAAAAGTGACATTTTTTAAACAAAGTGATATTGGAGAACATACTGAACTTACCTGGATTTTTGATACTATTGTCACTATGCCATATTTAATGCGAGCTCACGCCTTCAAAGATGCGCAAGCAAAAAACAAAGAAATTGATATCGGTACTTTTAATTACCCAGTTTTAATGGCGGCTGATATTTTAATGTATAGTCCTGACCTTGTACCCGTTGGAGCCGACCAAAAACAGCACGTAGAGATAGCTCGTGATATAGCAGAAAAATTCAATAATACATATGGAGACACTTTTAAATTACCAGAACCGATGATTCTAAAAGATGTTGCAATAGTGCTTGGTACAGATGGTAGAAAAATGTCTAAGAGTTACAACAACACCATTCCACTTTTTGCCGAATATGAAGAAATAAAAAAGTGCGTAATGAGTATCGTAACTGATTCCAGTGGGGGAATTCCTAAAAATGTTTATGCTATCCATAAACATTTTCGCCCTGAAGACGAATTAAAAAAGATTTATGCAGAAAAATCTGGTAAATATAAAGAACTCAAAGAATTACTAATAGAAGATTTAGAGAAATTTATTGCACCCCTTCGAGAGAAAAGAAAAGAATTTGCTAAAGATATTCCAAAAGCTCTTAAAATTTTAAAAGCTGGTAATGAGAAAGCAAAAATTATTGCTTCAAAAAAAATGGAAGAGGTGCGAGAGAAGATTGGAGTGAACTTATAATTTTTTCTATAAACTAAAAATAAAAAAAACCAGCAACATTTTTCCTCCTTTCGTGTTGCTGGTTTGGATTTGAGAGATTTGATTCTCTCGATCTTGCCCGAGAAAAAAGCGCTCGAGCTCGCCTAAGACCATCCCTCAAATTCCGAATCGAATGCTGACAATAGAATCACCCCCTCTTCTTAGAATAAAAAAGTATTACATTTTGATACCTAATTCCGCTGCTTCTTTTCGAAGCAGCTCAACTCTTTGTTCATCGCCTTTTACCTTTTTTATAGCCATTAGACGATATAAAAAGCTTATCTGTTTCTTCAATGACACTTCTTCAACAACTTCTTTTTTTTCTACTTTTTGTTGATTATTACTATTCATAAATACTTTCCTCCATATTTTTTTTTGAAGAACCATTTTATTTTTTTGTTAAATACAAAAAAATAAACGAGCCATTCCAGGGCTCGTTTCTAATATTGTTCGTTTAATTAATTGAGAATTATTTTAACAATAGCAGAAATCAGCTCTGGAACCGTTGGTCCAGAAGCTAAAATAAAAGAAACTGCTGTTGTTAATATTTGACTTCATTACCTTATAATCTTATATGAAGATTTTCTTCAAGTCAAGTTAATTTTACTCAGCTGTTATTTTATGATAAAATGCTTTTAAATTATGAAAAATCAAAAACATATAAATCTAAACCCTTATCCGCTCAAGTTATATGGAAATGCTAGTGGTACCCATCAAAATCTTGCTATAAAAGTTGCCAAATTACTAAAAACTAAACTAGCCCCCTCTATTTATAAAACCTTTAGTAATGGGGAATTTTTAATTCATCATGCAGAATCAGTTAGAGACAGAGATGTTTATATAATTTCACAGCCTCGTTTTGGTGATAAAGAAAAACTTGCTTATGACTTAGATGAGTGTGAGTCCTTGATTCTCGCGATAAAACAAGGCGAGCCTTCTAGAGTGACGGTGATTATGCCTTGTTTACCTTATTCTAGACAGGATAAATCTTCTAATCATCGAGAGCCAGTTTTATCTCAAAAAATTCCCATGCGACTTCAGATGGCAGGAGCTCACAGACTTGTAGTTTTGCATTTACATAACCCATCGAGCTACAATGCGCATTCTTCTACTATCCCAATGGTGGATGTAAGTATAAACGAACTCCTTGTTAAGCATATTTGTTCCAAAAAATTTAATTTAAAAAAATTTAAAATTGTAGCTGCAGACTTGGGTGCGGCTCCCGCTTGTAGAAAACTTGCTCAACAGCTTGGTATTCCGGAAAATATTATTATAATAAATAAATTTCGTGATCCCAAAAAAGCTAATCATAATGAAGTTATGGAGGTAATTGGAGATGCGAAAGGTTATAATTGTATAATTCCAGACGATATGGCAGATACTTGCGGTACTGCAATTAAATGTCTGAAGACCTTAAAAAACAATGGAGCTTTAGATGTTTATTTTACGGCTACTCATCCTATACTTTCTGGAGACGCAATCGTTAATTTAAATAATGCGCCATTTTCTGGTATTTGGTTTACAGACTCTTGTCTTTCAGAGGAAGCTAGTCAAAAAATTAAAAAACTAGAAGTTATTTCTACAGCTAAATTAATTGCCCAAGTAATAGACAATCTACACAATGGTAATTCTGTTACCGACCTCTGGCATAATGGGAAATAAAAAAATAAAATAGATGTTTTTAAGGGGTTTCGAGGCTGACGAGCCGAGAACTTCAGGATTTTTTAAGCTTCAAAAAATCTGTACCGACAAAAATATCTATTTTATTTTATTATATATATGCTATTATGATTAATATGCAAAACAGAATTTATATTAAAGATTTAAAAGATAGTATAGGAAAAGAAATTATAATCGCTGGATGGGTAGACGTCAGACGTGACCAAGGAAAGATGGTGTTTTTTGATATGCGGGATATGACAGGCAAGGTTCAATGCGTAGCGTTGCCAAGTCGAACAGAAGCAATTGAAGAGGCTAAAAAAATTCGCCCAGAATGGGTTTTGAAAATTACTGGTATTGTAAATAAACGTCCAGAGAAAAATATAAAAGTGGGAGTATTAAATGGGGAAGTGGAGCTTGAAGTGACGGGAATTGAAGTTCTTTCTGAAGCTGCAGCACTACCTTTTGATATGTCTCTTGATGGATACAATCTAGAACTTACGACAGAGTTAGATAATAGAGCGTTAGTTTTAAGACAGCCAAAAGTTCAAGCAATTTTCAAGATTCAAGAAACAGTTATTGATTCATTCAGAGAATTTTTGAAGAAAAATATGTTCTTTGAATTTCAAGCTCCAGCCATTGCGCCAGCAACAGCGGAAGGGGGAGCAGAAGTTTTTCAAATTGATTATTTTGGAAAAAAAGCTTACCTATCCCAATCGCCACAACTTTATAAACAAATTGTGATGTCTGCTTTTGAAAGAGTTTTCTCTGTAAACAAAGTTTTTCGTGCTGAACCATCTTCAACTACTAGGCATTTAACGGAAATAGTTTCACTTGATGCAGAAATGGCCTTCATTGATTCATGGACAGATGTACGAGACATGGCAGAGGAAACAGTAAGATATATTTTAAAACAAGTAGAAATTAAAAATTCTGAGAATTTAAAACTTTTAAATGCGACACTTCCAGTGATGATAGACAAAACCCCAACTCTTTCACTTCGAGAAGTTCAGCAAAAGATTTTTGAAAAATTTGGACGGGATGTTCGTGGAGAAAAAGATACAAATCCTGAGGACGAAAGACAAATTTGTGAAATAATTAAAGAAGAAACTGGGTCTGACTTTATATTTATTTATGGATATCCGACTCGTAAAAAACCATTTTATGTATATCCAAACCCCGAAGATCCAGAATACAACGAGGGGATGGATCTTTTGTGTAGAGGGGTGGAATGGCTTTCAGGCGGAAGAAGAATTAATGATTACGATCAACTTATGAAACATGTAGAAATTTGGAAGATGGATCCAAGTAAGATAAAAATGTTTTTGGAAGCATTTAAATACGGTGTTCCGCCTGAAGGTGGTTTTGCTTTGGGGGCAGAGAGAATCACTATGCAAATTCTAGGACTTAAAAATATTCGTGAAGCTACCATGTTTCCACGAGACATGAATAGAATTGATGAAAGATTAAACGAAGAAGGATTTTAAAATTTTATGATAAAAGCTGTAATATTTGACATGGATGGGTTGCTAATTGATTCAGAACCGCTTTGGCGTGAAGCCATAGTAAGGGTTTTTAATAATTTATCTATTCCAATTACTTTAGAACAATGTGAAGAAACAATGGGCATGCGTATTGATGAAGTTGTAAAATATTGGTTTAATAAATTTAAAATAGAAGGAATTGAAAAAGAAAAAGTGGTTTCAGATATTGTGCAAGAAGTAATTAGGCTTATTAAATTAAAAGGAAAAATAATGGAAGGGGTCCATGGAATAGTCGATTTGATTGCTTCACAAGGGATTCCTATAGCATTAGCGTCTTCTTCTTTTACAAGCATTATTAATGCGGTTCTTGAAAAGATTTCTATTAAAGACAAAATACAGCTTATCTATTCTGCTGAAAATGAATCGCACGGGAAACCCCATCCAGGTGTCTATATAACAACTGCTAAAAAATTAGGTGTTGCCCCAGAGCAGTGTTTAGCTTTTGAAGATTCTATAAGTGGTGTTTTATCTGCGAAGGCAGCAAAGATGAAATGTGTTGCTGTGCCAGATGCTTTGTCGGTTGGAGATAAAAGGTTTGGTATTGCTGACCTAGTTATTAATTCCTTAAAAGATTTTACTGTTGAACATCTAGTACAGTTAGAATAATTTATTATTATTTTACTCATTAAACGATTGAGCTAGGTCTTTTTTTATTTGTTCACTTAATTTTTCTACACTTTTAAATTTCTTAGGAAAACGCAAATACCTTTCAGTGGTAGCGGTAATGTTTTTACCATAAATATCCCCATTAAATTCAAGAACATGGATTTCTAAACAATCCTTATTTGTAAGTGAATTAATTCCATAATACAAGAGTCCTCGATAAGATATACCATCTAAATCAACCTTACATGAATAAAGTCCCTTTGCTAAATTTTTTGCCAAAGAAATGTCTAAGTTTGCTGTTCTGGCACCAGTTTTTTCTCCATTATTATTTCCAGGTAAAACTACTCCACTAATGACTGTTGTTTTATTTAAACGAGTAGCTAAAGTAACTGCCAAAATCAAAACAACTGCACCGACAATCTGAGTGTTTGATAGGACATTGTGGTTGAGAAAATAATCAAAAATAATAGCTGAAACCGGCCATGCCAATTCACACAGAGTTGCAAGTGATGCTGGGATCTTTTTTAAACCATAATAATAAAGATACATAGCTACTGCTCCAGAAGTGAAAACTATGACTGCCATAGTTCCCCAGACGCTGAATTGGATTGAAGGCAAAGTTGAAAAATATTTTATAGCTGGAATGAGCATGATGATCATCGTAAGACCAAACCGTAAAGCAGTAAGCAGTCCGTAGTTAATATTTTTTAAAGAATATTTTCCAAAAGTAGTTGATGACCCCCAAGAGAAGGCAGCCAATAAAGAAAAAAGAGCCATCATAGCCGTGGCACTACCAAAATTTATAGAGCTAGGATCCTTGAAAGTTACAAAATATCCACCAATTAAGGCACAAGATGCATATATATAAAACTTGAGAGGGAAGCGCTCCATTAAAATAATAGCTGATAATAAAATAGCAAAAATTGGCTGAAATTTTTGGAGTAGAATAACTACTGAGACATCAGTAAAACCAGTTAAGAACAACGCTTTGGTAAAAAAAGTAGTTCCAAGTGCTCCACCGAATAAAGCTACCCAAAAAATCGTTCCCCATTGTTTTTTAGTAATTTTTTTTAATTCTGATTTATAAATAAACAAAAACGGCAGAAGAATTATAAATCCCAAACTGTGTTCTAAGAATACTACCAGAACGGAGGAAACAGAGGCTAAATGTGGACGTAAAAAAGTCCCATCCAAGCTCCAAAGCAAAGCTGCCACCACGACAGCCAAAGCCCCAATAAAGATTTTATTTTTTGTTTGCATTGTTTTGATAATAGCATATTTTGGTGTACAATATCAAAATGAAAATAACTTTTAAAGATAATTCTAAAGACATAAAAGGAGAGGTACTTTTTGTGTCTGTTGACCCAAAAAACAAAGACGAGATTGTGAAAGAAGATGAGATAAAAACACTCTATTTGAAATGTGATGAAGTAGAGAAAATGAATCTCAGGAAGCTTTTTTTGCTTGTGCGTAAAATGATTATTTTGGCTAAAAGTACCAAAATAGAAAAATTAGCCTTTAACTTTACTGATTTTAAATTTAAAAATATAAAACTTTCTGACATAGAACTTGGAGAAATTATTGGTACTCAGCTTGATTTTGCCAATTACGAATTCAATGAATACAAAACAGTACCCAAGGAAGGCTTTTCTTTAATTCAGGAAATTTTTATCCTAGGAACCTCAAAAGAAATACAGAAAGCTATTTTAAAAGGAAATATCATTGCTGATGAAGTAAATAAAACTCGATCACTTGGGAATACACCGGGTGGAGACATGACTCCGCAAGTTTTAGCTAGAAAAGCAAAAGAAGCGGTCAAGAATCTTCCAGTGAAAGTTACAGTGCTTGGCGAGAAAGAAATGGAGCGTCTAAACATGAGGGCTATTCTTTCTGTGGGACGAGGGTCAGACGAAGAATCAAAATTTATTATTATGGAATACTGGGGTGGACAGAAAAGCGAAAAGCCAATAATTCTTGTTGGTAAAGGTGTGACTTTTGATACAGGTGGAATAAATTTAAAACCATCTAGCAGTCTTGTTGGTATGAATATGGATATGTCGGGTGGGGCAGCAGTAATTCATAGTTTAGCTCTCGTTGCAAAAATGAAATTAAAAAAGAATATAATTGGCCTTATTCCATCGGTTGAAAATATGGCTTCCGGGAAAAGCTATCACCCAGGAGACGTGATTCGTTCGATGTCTGGGAAAACAATTGAAATATTAAACACAGACGCAGAAGGACGAGTAATTTTAGCTGACGCTTTAACATATGCAAGTAAATACAACGGAGAAGTAGTGATAGATATTGCGACCTTAACTGGAGCAGCAGCGGTGGCTCTTGGAGAGAGAGCATCAGCTATTTTCACTAATGATGACAAATTAGCAAAAGACCTTGAAGAAATAGGAGAAAAAACTGGAGATTATGTTTGGCGTTTACCTATGTGGGAAGAATATGAAAATGAGATAAAAGGAACTTTTGGTGATTTAACAAATATTCACAATAAAGATTCACGTTATGGTGGGGCAATTTATGGAGCAATTTTTCTATATCAATTTATTAAAGACCAAAATGAAGAGGCGAAAGCTCCTAAGTGGGCGCATTTGGACATCGCTCCGAGGATGACAGGAATGGCAGGGGATAATGTTGCAATAGGAGCACTAGGGACACCAGTTAGGCTTCTGTATAAATTTATTGAGCAGTTTAAAGATAAATAAAAATAAAGTGGAAACTGATGCTTTTCAAATAAAAACAGATAATTTTGAAGGACCATTTGGGTTACTTTTAAGTTTAGTGGAAAAGCGGAAGCTTTTTATTAACGACGTATCACTTTCTGCTGTGACAGAAGATTATTTGAATTATATGAATAAATTAGGGGGGATACACTACTCTGAAATTTCAAGTTTTGTTCTCGTGGCGTCTACTTTACTTTTAATTAAATCAAAATCACTTCTACCTAATTTAAATTTGACGAATGAGGAAGAAGGAGACATACGTAACCTAGAAGAAAGATTACGTTTATACGAACTTTTTACGAAATTAGGGGGAAATATAAAAAATAACTTTGGTCAAAATATAATTTTTGCACCACTTGAAAGAAAAAGTGAAGTATTAGTATTTTTACCAGATGATAAAATTACCAAAGAATCAATGATGACATTTGCTAGAAATGCAATTGGTGCAATGCCTCAAAAAGTATTTTTACCTAAAGTAGAAGTGAGAAAAGTTATCAGTCTTGAAGAAATGATAGTTAAATTAACAGAGAGGATACATGACTCTCTCAAGATGAATTTCAAAGACTTTAGTGGAAATGGAAAACAAGTCACCCGAGAAGAAAAAATAGAGGTCATTGTTGGTTTTTTAGCCATGCTAGAACTTGTGAGGAATGGTATACTTGACGCCATACAGGAAATTGATGGGGGAGATATCATTATGGAAAAACAAATTTTATGAATTTAGATAATAATTTAGAATTGAAGATAGAAGCGATACTTTTTTTTAAGGGCGAACCAATTTCTTTGAAAAAACTTCAAGATATTTTGAAAGTTTCAAAAGAAGAAATAGAAGAAGCCATAGAAAAACTTAAGATAAATTTAAAAAATAGAGGTATTGTATTACTTGAAAAGTCTGAGGAAATTACACTCGGGACTGCCCCTGAGCTTAGTGGTTTGATTGAAGAATTACAAAAAGAAGAATTAAAAAAAGAACTTTCCAAGGCAAGTCTAGAAACACTTTCTATTGTTCTTTATAAAAATGGTGCGAGCCGAGCAGAGATTGATTATATTCGGGGAGTAAATTCAAGCTTTACCTTACGAGCATTGTCAGTGCGTGGATTAGTAGAAAAAACAACAGATATAAAAGACAATAGACGCTTTATCTACAAACCAAGTTTTGAAACACTATCTTTTATGGGAATAAAATCTGTAGAAGAGTTGCCAGACTATGGGGAAGTTAGTCATTCTGTAGAAATTGCTGCAAAAAATTTAGAAGACGAAGATGAAAGAAGCACAGAGTAAAAATTGTATTAATTGCAAACAAGACTTCACAATAGAGCCGGAAGACTTTAATTTTTATGAAAAAATAAAAGTTCCACCACCAACTTTTTGCCCTGAATGCAGATTGCAAAGACGTTTGTCGTGGATGGTAAATTTAAATTTATTTAAGCGTAAATGTGATTTGTGCGGAGAAAATGTAATTTGTAAATATGAACCCACAGCGCCTTTTGTGGTTTTTTGTCATAACTGCTGGTGGAGCGATAAATGGGATTCAGCTAATTATACAAAAGAGATTGATTTTTCTAAACCTTTTTTATTGCAATTCAGAGAACTTTTTCACGAGACACCAATTTTGGGCTTATCTATTGATGTAATTACCGGCAAACTCTCTCCTTATGTTAATCACTGCGACAATACAAAAAATTCTTACCTGATTTTTTATTCTGCTAGAAATGAAGATTCTATGTATGGATTTTATCTAGTAAGCAATAAAGCAGTTTTAAATAGTTCGATGATTTTTAATTCCGAACTTTGTTTTGACGGAAAAAATAATTTCAAAAATTACAATGCTATTAGATGCATAGATACAAACGAATCCATAGATTGTGCTTTTTTAAAGGATTGTGTGAATTGTAATCATTGTTTCGCTTCTATTAATTTAAGAAATAAAAGTTACGTTTTCTTTAATCAGCAATTGACAAAAGAAGAATATTTTAAAAAAATATCTGAAATAGACCTGGGCTCTTTTAAAAAATATCAAGAAATCAAAAGAAAAGCTTCGGAACATTTTATTAAATATCCATGGAGAGCAGTCTATGAAAATTTAACTCAAAATTGCACTGGTAGTTATTTGTTTGAGTCTAAAAATTGCAAAGAATGTTATGAGGTTGGTTATAGTAAAGATTGTAAGTATTGCATGTTGATGAAACAAGCTTCAGTTAAAGACTGTTATGACTATACAGATTGGGGATTTGGGGCAGAAATGATTTATGATTCTATTGTTGTAGGGGAAAATGTTTCAAATGTAAAATTTTGCTGGTATGTCTACTCAAATTCAAGCGAAATGGAATATTCGGCTCTTTGTGTTGGTTGCAGAAATTGTTTTGGTTGTGTGGGGCTAAGAAATAAACAATATTGTATTTTAAACAAGCAATATCCCAAAGAAGAGTATCTTACCTTAAGAGAAAAAATAATAAAACATATGAAGGAAATGTCCTATATTGATTCTCAAGGTCTTGTTTATAAATATGGTGAATTTTTCCCAATGGAATTTTCTTCTTATCCTTATAATAATTCTTTTGCTAATTTTTTCTTTCCGAAAACAAAAAAAGAAGCAACAGAAATTGGCTTACAATGGCAAGAATCTAATAATAAAAAACATCCAATCACAATTTCCTTTGCAGATTTACCGGACAGTATTAAAGATACGAATGACAGAATTACAAAAGAAATAATAGGCTGCAGTACTTGTGAGAAAGGTTATAAAATTACAAAGCAAGAGTTAGATCTTTCAAAGAAAATGAATGTGCCATTGTCTCGTCAATGTCCTTTTTGCCGGATAGGAGAGAAAGTAAATAAATGGGTTTCTCAAATGAGGCAAATAAGCAGGATTTGTTATAAATGTGGCGTAAATTTTAAAACACACTATAAAAAAGAAGAGGCAGAAAAAGTATTATGCAAGGAATGTTATTTACAAGAAGTGTACTAAAGACAAGCAGGATTAATACCTAGTACATAGTCATTAATCAGATTCAAATTGGGTACATATTTATCTCCTTCAAAATCTTTGATATCAGAATCTATAATTAAATTTTTATATTCTTCTGTAAAAGTTTTCGAAAGGGGGAGATAAGACCAATGCCACTTTTCTTCATTGTAGCCTGTTTCTCGCTCAGCCCCTTTTAGATTATAAGGTTGGCAAAAGCCAAAAAGTGGAGCATTTGTTACAAGCCATTCATATACTTTTTCACCTTGTTTTGTTTTAAAATATTCTCCATTTGCATCATTAATATCTATATCAGTACCCCAGTGGTGTCGAGATGTTCCAGGAACAGCGCTGTATTCTAAAATTTTCTTAAATCTATTTAGGTCGTCAGGAATACTTTTTGCTAAATTTTTTCCATCTACAAGTGTCATCCCAGTCCATTTATTGTTCCAAATACTTTTTTGATAGTCAAAATTTCTGGTAGCTGAGGCTATTTTTAAATCTACTTTGTCTTTATCCGCAGCTATTTGCATTTTTAAAAAAGCGTCTAAGGTTTCTTTTCTCAAATACATTTTATTTTCTACGGTGGCGTATTTACTTGGTATTAAAATAAAATCTTCTCTTTCACTAGGATTAAATTTACCCATTAAATAAATTTTTTGTTGTATTTTTTCTTCAGCCTTTCTTTTAGCTTCTTTTTGAACTAATTCTTCTTTTAAAAGTTTTTGATAATTTTCTTCTTTTTCTCTTTTTTCTTCCAATTTTAAAATCAAAGAAAAAACAATCAATACTAGTGAAATAATAAATACAATTAAAGGGAAAATGTATTTAAAAGTTAGTTTTTTCATTTAGAAACAATAGCACAGACCCGTGTTTTAATCAAAAAAATTCGTGTTATACTCTATTTATATGCTTTTAAATTTTATTAAAATTTTTATACCGACTACTGTTGCCTTTTTTCTAGGTCTTTTACTTACCCCGATTGCTACCCATTTTTTTTATAAATATAAAATGTGGAAGAAATATTCGAGAAACACTGACATAACTGTATCAGATTTTCACAAAATACATAATGAACAAGAAGAATTAAATACACCACGGGTGGGTGGAATAATAATATGGGTCTCTGCTTTACTAACAACGCTAATTTTTTATTTAGTTTCAATTTCATTTCCATCTGTTTATACAGAAAAAATGAATTTTTTAAGTCGTAATCAAACTTTGATACCATTTTTTACACTTCTTTTAGGCTCGTTGGTTGGACTTTGGGATGACCTTATTCAAATTTATGGAAATGGTAAATTTGCTCAAGATGACAAATCTTGGCGCAAGTGGAAAGTTTTTCTTGTCACCTTAATCTCTCTCTTGATCGGTCTTTGGTTTTTTTACAAATTAGACTTAACATCAATTCATATTCCATTTGGTGGAGAAATATATTTGGGTATTTTAATTATTCCATTTTTTATCATTGTGGCGCTGGCGACTTTCTCGGGGGGAGTGATTGACGGCATAGATGGACTTTCAGGAGGGGTACTAGCTTCAATTTTTGCCGCTTATTCTTCAATAGCTTATGCCAATAATCAAATAGATCTAGCTGCTTTTTCTGGAGTTATTACTGGAGTAATTCTTGCTTTTCTTTGGTTTAACATTCCACCGGCTAGATTTTACATGGGCGAGACTGGAATTATGGGTCTCACTATTACCTTGGCAACCCTTGCATTTTTGACTGATTCAGTTTTGATTCTACCTATTGTTGCATTACCTCTTGTGGTTTCATCCGGTTCAGTTATTTTACAAACTCTTTCGAAAAAATTACGAGGAGGTAAAAGATTATTTAAACTTACACCTATTCATCATCATTTTGAAGCACTTGGTTGGCCATCTTATAAAGTGACCATGCGTTTTTGGGTTCTCTCAATTATATTTGCTATTATCGGTATAATTTTAGCAATTATTAGTAGGTGATTTTTGGATGAAAGGAAAAAAAGTAGATAAATTTTTTTTAATAATTATATTTCTTTTGCTGGCACTTGGAGTGGCTATGTTTGTTTCAGCCTCCTTGGGAGTTTTAGTAAAAAATGAAAAAACTTTTTACTCAATACTTTTTAGTCAATTAGTTCTAGGACTCGGTCTTGGGTTTATATGTATGTATTTTTTTTCAAAAATACATTATAAATTTTGGCGTAAATTTTCTCTTTTTTTGTTTTTAGGGTCAATCTTGTTGACAGCAGCAGTTTTTATTCCTTCTTTGGGGTGGAGTCATGGTGGAGCGGAAAGATGGATACAACTAGGACCTATTCCTTCTTTTCAACCAGTAGAATTTTTGAAATTTGGATTTGTGATTTATTTTGCGGCTTGGTTGTCTTGGGCAAAAAATAGAGTTCAAGATTTTAGATTTGGAATTTTGCCATTTTTGATAATGATTTCACTTATTGCTGTGATTTTATTAAAACAGCCAGATACAAAAAGTTTCATTTTAATTACTGTTACTGGAATATCGATGCTTTTTGTTTCTAGTGTTCCTTTTAAATATATTTTCGGTACAATTTTTGTGGCAACATTTGCGCTTGGAGTGCTTGTTTATTTTACACCTTATTTACAAGAACGAGTAAATACTTTTATCAATCCATCACAAGATTCACAAGGATCTTCTTATCAAATTCAGCAATCATTTATTGCCTTAGGGTCAGGTGGTATTTTCGGGCGTGGATTTGGGCAAAGTATTCAAAAATTTAGCTATCTTCCGGAACCACAAGGGGACTCTATTTTTGCTGTTTTAGGTGAAGAATTAGGTTTTGTTGGAGCTACTTTTACTATTTTTCTTTATTTACTTTTTCTTCTGCGTGGCTTTCGTATTGCAAATCGTGCCCCAGACTCATTTGGTGGACTTTTGGTCTATGGAATTGTTATACTAATTACAGCCCAGTCGTTTATGCATATCGCCTCTGTGGTTGGGGTTTTTCCGTTAACCGGAGTGCCGTTAGTCTTTATGAGCCAAGGAGGTACAGCTTTAATGGTTTATATGATGGCCGTAGGTATCGTGCTTAATGTCTCAAAATTTTAAAAAAATTGACAAAGTTTAGATCTATGAATTCAGAAACAAAACAATGCCAAAACTGTAAAAAAAATTTCACAATTGAGCCAGATGATTTTGGATTTTATGAGAAAATAAAAGTTCCCCCACCTACTTTCTGCCCTGAATGCAGAATGATTCGCCAATTTCTATTTAGAAATGAAAAGAATTTATACAAACATGATTGTATGGTTCCAGGCCATGACGAGAAATTGATTTCAATATATTCACCAACAAGTCCAATGACTGTTTACGACACAAATTATTGGTGGGGTGATAAATGGGATCCAATATCATATGCTCAAGAATACGATTTTTCTCAAAATTTTTTTAAACAATATCATAATTTACAAGAAAAGGTTCCTAGGCCTCCATTAGTTAATAATCAAGCTGTTAATTCAGAGTATTGTAATTTTGCTGATCAAAATAAGGATTGTTATTTAATTACATCTGCAAATCGTAATGAAAATAGTTTTTATGGTTTTGGTTTAATAGGTAATAAAAACATTTCTGATTGTTTATGGTGTTCAGACTCGGAACTCGTTTATGAATGTATTGATTGTATAAAATGCTACGATCTAAAAAATTCTCAGCAGTGTGAAAATTGCGTTAGCTCTGCGTTTCTTTTTGATTGTAGAGGATGTAATAATTGTCTTTTCTCTACACATTTAAGAAATAAGTCTTATTATGTTTTTAATAAACAATATTCTAAAGAACAATATCTTGAAATTTTTAAGGATTTAAATGGAGATTATAAAAAATACAAAGAAATGGTTGATAAATTTGATGTCTTTAAAAAAGAATCCTCAATGAGAAAGTCAGCGAATATTCTTAAATCTGTTAATGCCATAGGAGATAATATTTTTAGTTCAAAAAATATTAATCAAGGATTTGATATTTATAATTCAGAAGACTCTTCTTACCTAGAAGAAGGTTTAAAGGCACAAAGTTGTTATGACGTTTGTTTTTTTGAAAATACTGAACTTTGTTATGAATCAATCAGCCTCATAGGATATGGTTATTTTTTTACTATGTATTGTCGCGATTCCAGAAATATTTTTTATTGCGATAATTGCCATGCATGCTCAGAATGTTTTGGCTGTGTATCGCTTCATAAAAAATCGTATTGCATTCTTAACAAGCAATATACCAAAGAAGAATATGAAAAACTTTTGCCTAAAATAATTAAACACATGGACGCAATGCCTTATGTGGACGCTAAAGGAAGAATTTATAAATATGGAGAATTTTTTCCTTCAGAATTATCTCCATTTGCCTATAATGAAACCATTGCTCAAGAATATTTTCCGTTAACTAAAAAAGAAGCCATAGCACGAGGCTATAAATGGAAAGATAAAGAAGAAAGAAATTATGCTATAGATATTAAAAATGAAGACATACCAAATGATATTAAATATGTAAATGATTCAGTAATAGGTAAAGTTTTAGAATGTGCCCATCAAGGAAAATGCAATGAACAATGTACTGAGGCATTCAAATTAATTCCTAATGAATTAATCTTCTATCAAAAAATGAATTTACCTCTACCTAGGTTGTGTCCTAATTGTAGACACTATCAAAGGTTAAATCAAAGAAATCCTTTAAAACTTTGGCATAGAACTTGTATGTGTAATAAGCAAAATCATGCACATGGAGAGAATAACTGTGATGTTGAGTTTGAAACTCCTTATGCTCCAGAAAGAACTGAAATTGTTTATTGTGAGAAGTGCTATCAACAAGAAGTATATTAAATGTTATAATGAAATTAAATTTATGAAAATAGTTTTTACAGGAGGGGGGACAGGGGGACATTTTTATCCAATTATTGCCGTCGTCCAAAAAGTTAATGAAATAATAGACAAGGAACATATAATAGGAGCAGAACTATATTATTTTTCTGATGGTCCTTATGACAAGGAAATACTTCGTGAAAACAGACTTTTATACGAAGAAGTAAAATCTGGGAAAATGCGTACTTATTTTTCTTTTAAAAATTTCTCTGATATTTTTAAAGTTTTTTTCGGTGCTATTAATGCAATTTTTAAAATGTTTACAGTTTATCCAGATGTTGTTTTTGGTAAAGGAGGGTACTCATCCTTTCCAACGATTTTAGCATCTAGGATTTTAGGTATTCCTGTTGTCATTCATGAATCAGATTCTGCACCGGGGAGGGTAAACAAATGGGCAGGACATTTTGCTAAAGCTGTGGCCGTATCTTTCCCAGAGGCGGCTAGTTATTTCCCCAAAAAGACTGTTGCTTGGACAGGACAGCCAATCAGGGCTGAAATAGAACATAGTGCAGATCGAAAAGAAGCATTGAAATATTTTAAACTAGAAGAGAATATCCCTGTTATCCTTATTCTTGGAGGTTCTCAGGGTGCAGAACTTATCAATAATGTTGTTTTAGATGCTTTGCCAAGATTAATAAAAAATTATCAGATTATCCATCAAACCGGAGTAAAAAAATTTAAAACAGTTTCTGGTCAAGCGGAAGTTATTCTTCCAAGTGGACAATATGGAATAAAGTATTTGCCTTTTCCTTTTTTAAATTCTTTGCAAATGAAAATGGCTGCCGGCGCTGCTACTATTGTTATTTCTCGAGCTGGTTCAACTTTATTTGAAATAGCGTCTTGGGGGATACCATCAATTTTAGTACCTTTTAAAAATTCAAATGCCGATCATTCAAGGAAAAATGCTTTTAACTATGCTCGAGCTGGAGCTTGTGATGTTATTGAAGAGGCAAATATGACCGCTAATATTTTAAGCTCAGAAATTGAAAGAATAACAGAAGATAAAGTAGGTTATGAAAAAATGGTTAAAAATGTAAAAGCTTTTAATAAAAAAGGAGCAGCAGAAAAAATAGCGCAGGTCTTAGTAGATATTGCCTTGAGTCACGACAAATAAAATTTAATTTTTTTGTGTTATCATATAGTTATGTCAGAAAAAAAAGTTGTTACTAGATTTGCACCCAGTCCGACAGGTTTTATGCATGTTGGGGGAGTAAGAACTGCTCTTTATGCGTGGCTTTTAGCGCGTAAAAATAACGGTCAATTTATTTTGAGGATTGAAGATACAGACAAAGAAAGGGAGGTAGAAGGTTCTACTCTTCATATACAAAAATCATTGAAATGGCTTGGTTTAAATTGGGATCAAGGACCGGATATAAATGGTCCGCATGCACCCTATATTCAATCAGAACGACTAGATATTTATAAAAAATACGCACAAATTTTAATTGATAAAGGACTTGCTTACCCCGATCCATATACAGAAGAAGTGGTTGGAGAATATCGTAATAAAGCAGAACTAGAGGAGAGACCTTTTTTATACAGGGAACATAGACCAGAGAATTTTGATGTTTGGGATGGCACAAAACCACTTCGTTTTAAAATTCCAGAAATAAAAAATTATAAATGGAATGATATTGTTTGGGGTGAGCTTTCTGCTGGTCCTGAAGCTTTAGATGATTTTATTTTAATTAAAAGCGATGGCTATCCAACTTATAACTTTGCACACATTGTGGATGATATAGAAATGGGAGTGACTCACGTGGTGCGTGGACAAGAATTTATTTCTTCTACTCCTAAATTTTTAGCTGTTTATGAAGCGCTCGGCGTTAACCCTCCAGCATTTGTCACGACTCCGCCAATTATGGGAGCTGATGGAAAAAAGAAACTTGGCAAGCGTGACGGAGCAAAAGATATTATGGATTATGAGAAAGAAGGATATTTACCCGATGCGATGATAAATTATTTGGCTTTTCTTGGATTTAATCCTGGTGGAGAAAAAGAAATATATATTCGAGAAGAATTAATCAAGGCTTTTGACTTAAGTAAAATTCAGCGTTCTGGGGCACAATGGAACGACGAAAAGCTTGATTGGATGAATAAAGAACATATGAAATTACTTCCCAAAGAAGTGGTACAAAATAAAATTTTAGAATATATGGATGAAGATGAGAGGAAAAACCCAATTTCTTTTAAATTAATACCGTTAATTCTTGAAAGGATTTCTAAATGGGGAGATGTTAAAAATATTATGAAAGAGTTTCGTTATTTATTCAAAGAAACATTATTTTTTTCTGATAAAGAATTTCCTGTTTGGAAAGATTTAAAAAATGATCCTAAAAAATTTATCACAACCTCAATTTATTTATACAGAACCATGGACTTGTTGAGGGAAATTAATGACTGGAGCTATGATTCAATAAAAAATTCTATTTGGGATTATGCCAGTAAAGAGGGAAGAGGTAGGGTGTTGTGGCCAATACGTGTTGCTTTGTCTGACCAAAACAAATCACCAGACCCTTTTAAATTAGCGGAAATATTAGGCAAAGAAGAGACTTTAAAAAAAATTCAAGGATTAATTAACTTTATAAAAGCTATTATGATGAATCCTAATGAATCCAAGGATACTTCTAGTAATAAAATTCCCCTCGTTGAAATAACTACCTCAGGGACTCTTAAAAATATTTTAAGTGAAAATTATTCAACAAATGATTTACCAAATTTAAAAGATCCGAAAAAAAGTAATTAATTTGTAACTCAAAAGAAAACCTTGTATAGAGAAAAATTCATGCTATAATAGTATCTATGTTAAAAGTAAATTATTTTCATATTTGTGATAGTGCAATATTTGACCAAGCAACCGGCAAGCTTTCAATTATTGGTATTTTTAGTAATTTTAATGCAAGTGGTTTTCCAGCAATGCATCCTATAATGAGTATAGTTGTTGGGTTGGAAAATAAAAATCCAGGTTTATATAACCTTGAATTAGAATTTTTAGATGAAAAAGATTCAATACTTAAAATTCCAGCAAAAGTACAAATAGGTCCTGATGGAAGGGGAGTTTGGGTTCATACTCACTCTGCCTATCAAATTCCACGTGAATTAACACAAAAAGTTAAACTAAGTTACGAAGGAAAAACAATTTACGAAACATATTTAACCGTAAATAATAAATAATACATACCAAAGTAATTCTAATTCTGTTATAATTGATAAAGTTATTAAAAAATGAAACTTTATCAAGACTACAAAAAGCTATTCAAGGTACTAATTTTAGTAATTTCATTCGCGATTCCTATCGTTTTTTCTTATGCGGAAACTGCCCTAGAGATTCAAAACAAAATAAATCAAAAAAATTCGGATATCAGTGCCTTAGAACGAGAAATAGATGCTTTTCAAGCAGAGCTTGATAGTTTAGGACAGCAAAAGAGTTCCTTAAATAATTCCTTGAAACAACTTGATATAACCAGGAAAAAATTAAATGCAGATATCGCTATTACAGAAAAAAAGATTGATAAAACGAATCTTTCTATAGAGAATCTAAGTTTTGATATTGGTAGTAAGCAAAATCGTATAAATAATGATATTGAGGCTATTAAGCTTGGGATGAAACAAATAAATGAGACTGATCAGAGTAATATGTTGCAGACTTTGCTTTCTATTAATGATTTTACTGTTATTTGGAATGATATTGATAATTTAGCGAGCGTTCGGGATAAAATTAGGGAAAACATTTTGAATTTAAAACAAGTAAAAAGTGAACTAGAAAACACCAGACAACAAACTATTAATGCTAAAAATGAACTTACTAAGCTTAAATCTCAACTTTCAGACCAGCAAAAAATTATAATTCAAAATACAAAAGAAAAGAATAAACTTTTAGCCCAAACAAAAAATAGTGAAACTAATTATCAAAAATTATTAAAAGACCGACTAGCTAAAAAAGAAGCATTTGAAAAAGAACTGGAAGGATATGAATCACAATTAAAATATATTCTTGACCCTTCAAAGCTTCCCAGTGGAAAGGTGTTGAGTTGGCCACTTGATGCTATTATCATCACTTCTTCTTACGGCCTGAGATCTGGTGGCGTTCATTATGGAATAGACTTTAGAGCTAGAACTCCGTTGCCAGTTTATGCTATGGCTGATGGAGTAGTTGATGGAGTAGGTGATACAGATATTCAATGTCCAGGTGTTTCCTTTGGGCGTTTTGTGCTTATCAAGTATAACAATGGTTTAGCAAGTACTTATGGGCATTTATCGCTTATAAAAGTGACAAAAGGGCAAAAGGTCTTAAGGGGTCAAATAGTTGCTTATAGTGGCAATACTGGCTATTCTACGGCACCTCATCTTCATGTTTCAGTTTATGCCCGTGATGCAGTCGCTGTAAAAACGATACCAAGTAAGTCGTGTCCGGGGAAAGTCTTAACTCAGCCAATTTCTCCGACAAATGGTTACCTTAATCCAATTAATTATTTACCTTCCACAAACTCAAGTATGTTTAAGTAATGTATAGTATATTGCCCTAACTAAACTCAGTATGGTAAAATAAAAGTATGAAAAATAAAATTAAAAATAAAAAAGGCGGGTTTTTAGAGATAATAATTCTTGTTATTATTGCTTTACTTTTAATGAAGTATTTTGGAATAACTATTTCAGGACTTTGGCACTGGTTCTCATCATTTTTTAGTAGCGTTTTAAGATAAGTAATAATTAATGAAAAATTTTAATAAAAAAAGAGGGATAAGCATACTAGGTGTCCTTGCTTTAGGAGTTGTCCTCATTTTTGTACTTAGTTATTTTAACATTAGCATTAAATCTATCGTCAACAGTCCTTCTAGCCAAGAAAACATCAATTACGTTAGGGGAGAGGTAAAGAGCTTTTGGGGTACTTATTTAGCAGAGCCGGTCTCACGTTTTTATAATGATGTTGTAGTAAATATTTTTTGGAAAGGTTTTATTTCTAATATGGAGCGTATCCGCGATAGTCAATTTATTGATTTTAATAAAGCTGCTGACAATCTTCAAATTTAGCAATAATCAGGGAAGGGCTTGTTTATGTTTATTCTATAGTGTTTGTGGTAGATATATATACCGCAAACATATATTGTGCGACACGATTATAATATACCGAAGATTAATTACATGAGCTAGAAAGAGTGTATCCTGCCCGCTCTGCCTCCTCTCCTGTCGTAAAGTAAATTCTATTTTCTTGTTTGATAGTTTTTCCAGCAGAACAACTTATCGTATAATATTTACTCCCCCTACTTGAGGCGAAAAAAGTTTTACCAACAGAATTTGAATTTTGACTAATTGAGTCATTTTTAGTATTTGGTGAAAGATTTCCCAATTCTGTAGCCGAAACAGCGTTTCCAACCTGATCCCCATACTCTATCCTTATACCTCCTGAGCCAGCTTCTTTAGATAGTCTACCTAGCTCAAATGACCCTAATCCAACCAAAATAACGATGATCACTGTCAAAATATCCTTCCCTTTTTCGCTTTGCATTGTCTCATTGAAAAACTGCTTGATTTTTTCCATAAAATAATATATAGTTGTTACGTAATTATTTTAACATAAAAACAATATGGCACATAGAAAAGCCGGCGGTACCGCCAAAAACTTAAGAGATTCACAACCCAAATACCTTGGGGTTAAACTTACGGATGGGCAAAAGGCTCAATCAGGCTCCATTATCGTTCGTCAGCGTGGTACAGCTATTATGGCCGGTACCAACGTATCAACAGGTAAAGATCATACCCTTTTCGCCCTTAAAGACGGCACAGTCAAATTTGGCTCTAAACGTAAAACATCCTTCAACGGCAACGTTGTCGTTAAAAAAGTAGTAAATATAGTTTAATCTAACTTCTCTCTACTTTTAGCTTAAACGAAGACTTTTTGTTTTTTATTTCAATTGGGATTTCCCACTCCCCTATTTCTTTGATTGGTTTTTCTAGGACGATACATTCTTCACTAATATCTGCGTGTTGTTGTCGTTTCATTTCTTCCACAATTTCTTTGTTTTTTATACCAGAAAATAAATGACCTTTTTCATCTGCTTTAGCTTTTATTGTGATAGTTTTGTTTTTTATCTCTTCTAAATTTTTCAGAAGTCGACTTTCTTGCATTTCTCTTTCAATCTTAATTTCTTTTTGACGTATTTCAAGCATAGCCACAGCCTTAGGGGTGGCTATCTCTGCAAGCTTTCTTGGTAATAAGAAATTCATGGCATAACCATCATTTACTTCCTTGATGTCGTATTTTTTCCCAACCCTAGGTACGTCTTGTAAAAATATTACCTTCATGTTAATTATTGTTTTAATAATAATTCTACCGCTTTGTCTAATTGGAAATCTTTTTTTACATCAATATCTTTTTGAGTAATCTCTACCGTATAGTCTGGAGTTAACCCCTTTTCTGAAATAGAAGTTCCTTTTGGAGTTAGCCACTTAGCGACTGTAATTTTTAAAATAGTATCTCCTGTAATTTTGACAACTTCTTGTACTGAACCCTTACCAAAGCTCTGAGTTCCTACAAGTTTTGCTAGTCCATTGTCTTGCATTGCACCAGCCAGAATTTCAGAAGCTGAGGCAGATCCCCCATCTATTAAAATTATAAATTTCAATTTGTCATTAAAAATATCATAACCCTTACTCCTGTATATCTCTGGTGGTTTGTTGTTACCATAGTCTTCAGTGACTATAATTTTCCCTGCTGGCAAGAACCAACTTCCCATATCTACTGATGCTTCTAGATAACCACCAGGATTTCCTCGCAAATCAAGTAGAAGTTTGTCACTTCCTGAATCTACAAATTGTTTTATAGCATTACGAAAAAGATTAGCAGAATTAGCAGAAAAACTATACAGTTTAATTACAAAAACTCCATCAGCTCTTTTTTCTGTATCTAGGGTTGGTATATTAATTATATCTCTTACTATTGTTATTTCTTTTGGTTGCTTCAGTCCTTCACGATAAATGGTGAGAGTAACAGATGTCCCCTTTGGGCCACGCATTAGTTTAATTGCTTCTTCGGTACTTATTTCAGTTGTGCTTTGGTCATTAATTTTTAGAATTTTATCACCAGATTTTATGTTGGCTCTATAGGCAGGAGTATCCTTAAGTGGAGCAATGACTGTGAGTATTTTATCCTTTATACCTACCTCCATTCCAATACCAGTAAAATTACCAGCAATCTCTTCTTCAAAAGTCTTTGTTTCTTCTGGGCCAAAAAATACACTGTAGGGATCATTTAAAGAGCTTACTAGGCCTGAAATAGCCCCATAAACTCTATTTTGATCGGTTATTGTAGAAGCATCAGGATACTTTTCATTCATCGTATTCCAAACTTTCCAAAAAGGAGAAAAGTCTGTTGTCGTTGTGACGGCCGTTTCTTTATTAGAAAGACCTAGAACTTTATCTATGGCGGGTCGGTTGTTATTTCCTACATAGACACCTACAGCAAAAGATAGAATTAATACAACAACAATACTAATGACAGTAGTAATACGTCTTGTTTTTAAAAAATTTTCCATAAATATTTTACTGAATCTAGTACTATAAAACCTGATTATTTATTTCTCCTTCTTCCTTGAATTTATTTTCGGAAAAATTATCAAAAGTTTTTTCTTCTTTTATTTCTTTTGTTTTTAATTCTCTGTATAACATATAGCTCATACCAATGAGCCCAAGTCCTGAAAGAGTTGTTAAGACACTTTTCCAAGAATATGGAAAACCTAAATATGGTAAGATCGCTATCCAAATACCTAAAATCAAAAATATCCTTGCTCTTTTCATAGGTATATTGTATTTCATCAACAAACAAAATGCAAATATATTTTATTGACTTTGAATTGAATAATCCAAACTCTGAGTAATTACCATATCACGATGGCTTAAATAATAGTTTGCAAGGAAGACTGCTCCAATAATAGCCAGAACCACTAATCCGTTTGTAATTAAGTCTAGATGATGATCTCTCATTTTTATAAGAATGTATAAAAGCAAAGCGACAAAAATTATTCCAAAAATAACATATAGAATTAAATTTGTAGTATTACGAGGTGAAGCAATTAATTTCTGCCACAATGTAGGCTTAGAAGTTTTATCTATTGAAATCTCTTGGGTATTAGTGGCTACTACTGCTACTGTTTCTTGCGGAGTTACACTGGAAGCGTTTGTCTCTTCTCCGAGGACATTTACTGGTTCTTTCACAGCTACAACGATAGGTGCTTTTTTAACCTCTGCTTTTGTAATTTTTATTTGTTCTGCTGTTTGTGGAAGAGGGTTGGCATATACTTGAGCCACGAAAATTGTATTACGTCCTTCGTATATACCAGTAGCAATGCCAGTACCTATTTCCGTGTAGTTCCCTTTCACAATATTTGCTTTATGCGTAGGACTTCCCATCCAGGCATTAGTGACATCTTTTGAATCATTAAAATTAATAGCTAAATTTTCGCCGGCATATTGGTATTTGTATCCAACTTTTTCAATCCAATACCAAGGAGTTTTTCCTTCAGGACTAGTGTGGGCGAAGTATCCCTTAGTAGCCATATCATTCGCTTTCATTGCAGCAGCTTCATTTAAAATTGGATTAACAGTCAGAGTTGGAAGATTTTGAGTTTGTCTCTCTTCGTTAGTTAGATCAGCTAGGACCGCTGGTAAAACTGCAGCCATTCCTCCTGTCGTACTCAAATGAGTAATTGTTGGGATTAGAAAAGTAAAGAGTTCTAAGAAAATTATAATAGCAACAATATTGCGAGCACTTAGGTCACGTAATATATGTGGACGATGGCCATTTCCTTCGTGTGGAATAAAATGTTTTTTAAACCAAGAAATCATAGATCTATTATAACAAACAAAAACTCATCTGTAAAGAGGAGTTTTTGTACCTTATAAATAAAGGTTATTTATTCAATATTGCTTTAGTAAGAGGCCCTACAATTCCATCTACTTTTAATGGAGGATTTGCCTTTTGGAATGCTTTTACTGCTGGCAATAACAACCTACCGAACTTGTCATCAATAGGACCTTTGTAAAATCCTAGAGTTGTTAGTTTATTATGTAATTCCAATATATCACATCCTTTCATGCCAAATCTCATTGTTCTATTAAG
>Ga0172379_10001671_pt1 | contig 43044 bp, 42 predicted proteins | sample GrowelOW334metaG_FD_119756 | JGI IMG/M metagenome (GOLD analysis project Ga0172379, IMG submission 119756) | Groundwater microbial communities from an aquifer near a municipal landfill in Southern Ontario, Canada - Groundwater well OW334 metaG | ecosystem: Environmental > Aquatic > Deep... | reverse complement strand
ATCACTGAAGCTGTAATCACAGTCCCGGCTTATTTTGATGATGCCCAGCGCCAAGCCACGAAAGTCGCTGGCGAAATCGCAGGCTTGACCGTAAAACGCATCATCAACGAACCGACAGCCGCGGCTTTGGCTTATGGCTTTGACCGCAAGAAAGACGAGAAAATCGTGGTGTACGATCTCGGTGGAGGTACATTCGATGTATCAGTCCTAGAGGTCGCTTATGATGCGACAACTTCGCAGAACACAGTCGAAGTCAAAGCCACGAACGGCGATACGCATTTGGGCGGCGACGACTTTGACCAGATTTTGATCAAATGGGCGATCGATGAATTCAGGAAACAAGAAGGCTTGGATTTGTCCAAAGATCCGATTGCGCTCCAGCGCATCAAGGATGCGGCTGAAAAAGCCAAAATCGAATTGTCCACGACAATGGAAACCGAATTGAACCAGCCCTTCATTGCCACGGACGCTGGCGGTGCCAAGCACTTGATGATCAAGCTTACGCGCGCCAAGCTTGAAGAATTGGTGAGCGACTTGGTTGAGAAGACATTAGAGCCGTGCCGCAAAGCTTTGGCTGATGCCAAGCTCAGCACATCAGACATCAATGAGGTGATTCTCGTCGGCGGCATGACACGCATGCCTTTGGTCCAGCAGACAGTCGAAAAGTTTTTCAACAAAAAGCCGAACATCAGCGTGAACCCGGACGAAGTCGTGGCCATTGGCGCAGCAGTGCAAGCCGGCAACATGCAGGGCGACATCAAAGGTGAGCTCTTGCTTTTGGATGTCACTCCATTGTCGCTTGGTTTGGAAACCATGGGCGGAGTCATGACCAAGCTGATCGAACGCAACACGACCATCCCGACTTCCAAGACCCAAATCTTCTCAACAGCCGCTGACGGCCAGACCACGGTTGAAATCGTTGTCTTGCAAGGCGAACGCGAAATGGCCGGCGACAACAAGATTTTGGGCAGGTTTGCGCTCTCTGGCATTCCTCCGGCTCCGCGCGGCGTGCCTCAGATTGAGGTTGCATACGATATAGACGCGAACGGCATCTTGAATGTCAAAGCTTTGGACAAGGCCACGAACAAAGAGGCTAAGATCACGATTACAGCCACGACCAGTTTGTCCAAAGAAGAAGTTGAGCGCATGAAAAAGGATGCCGAGACGCATGCAGTAGAGGACAAAAAGCGCAAAGAGCTGATTGAAACGCGCAACATGGCCGAGACCATGGTGTACACGACTGAGAAGATGCTCAAGGAAGCGGCAGATAAGGTCAATGCTGAAGACAAGAAGGCAACTGAGGAAAAGCTTGAAGCTTTGAAAAAGCTGAAAGATTCTGAAGACGTGGAAGCCATCAAAAAAGCCGCGGATGAGTTAGCCACAGTCGCGCAAAAAGTCGGCGCAGCAATGTATCAACAGCAGAAGACGGCAGACGACAGTAAGCAGACAACAGGAGAAGCTGACGCAAAAGCGCAGGAAGAAAAAAAGGAAGAGCCGAAAGAAGGAGAGTTCCAAGAGAAGCAATAATTTACTAACAACTATCAACTTACAACTGACAAGAGCGTCTAAGTTACTCTTGTAAGTTGTCAGTTGTGAGTTTCATCTATGCCCGAACAACAGCCTCAGCACCAAATAACAGTCAATGCAGATCCTAAGGATTTGAAAGGCCGTTATGCCAATGCCATGAGCGTCACGTCCCAAGAACGCGACGTGGTCATTGATTTCTTGAGCCACGTGAATGCCCACGGCGTAAACCAGGCCCAACTCGTGTCGCGCATCTTCATGGATCACTTCACAGCCCGCGACTTGATCACGACCTTGCAGAAGACGCTTGAGCAATGGGAAAAATTGAGATACGAGACAAAGCCAACGACTGAAGAGAAGAAATAATGCCCAAAGACTATTATAAAATTCTCGGGGTTGAGAAAGGCTCATCCGAAGACGAGATAAAGAAAGCTTACAGGCGTTTGGCCCACGAGCATCATCCTGATAAGGAAGGCGGCAATGAACAGAAGTTCAAGGATATTAACGAGGCTTATCAGGTGCTGGGCGACAAAGACAAGCGCACAAAGTATGACCAGTTCGGGTCAGCGGCCTTTGAGCAAGGCGGAATGGGCGGCCCTGGTGGGTTCGGCGGTTTTGATTTTAACCAGGGTGGCGGATTCAATATCAACATGGATGATTTGGGTGATTTCAGCGACATCCTGGGCGGCATGTTTGGTTTTGGGGGCGGACGCGGGCCAAAACAAAAACGCGGCAATGATATTGAAACAGAAGTACAGATAGACTTCTTGGAATCTGTTTTTGGCGTTGATAAGACTCTGAAGCTTTACAAGACATCTGCCTGCTCAGTCTGCGAAGGCTCTGGCGCTGAGAAAGACTCCAAGGTCGTGCAATGCGCCCTGTGCGGAGGAAAAGGCCGCGTCCAGCAAGCGCAAAGGACAATGCTGGGCACGATCAATACTGTCGTGACTTGCCCGGATTGCCACGGCGTTGGCGAAAAAGCCGAGAAGCCGTGCAAGCATTGCAATGGCACTGGTTTGGAAAAGCGCGAGAACACTTTGAATTTCAAGATCCCGGCAGGCATCAACAATGGCGAAGCAGTGCGTATGAGCAACGAAGGCGAATATGCTGGCCGCGCTGGCAAGCCAGGCGATCTATATGTGCGAGTCCGCGTCAAAGCCCATGCTGAGTTTACGCGCGACGAATGGGACGTACTCTCGACTGTGCACGTGTCTTTCAGTTTGCTCGTCTTAGGCGGCGAAATCGATATCAATACTGTTGACGGACCAGTCACATTAAAGATTCCATCCGGCACGCAAGCTGGTACAATTTTTAAATTAAAAAACAAAGGCGTCCCGGTCCTAAACGGCTTTGGCCGCGGCGATCACTTGGTCACCATCATGCCTGAGATACCAAAAAAGCTCACAAAGGAGCAAAAGAAAATTTTAGATGATTTGAGGAAAGAGGGGATTTAGCGTACAGGACTAACTCATCCTGACTTATCGTCCCAGTTCGCTACCTTTGACCGAGGACGATAAGTCTGTCCTTCCCTTACACCAAGGGAAGGACTTTAATTAATTAGCACACGGGTCGAATCAGGCGTGTACGTAATAACGCTCAAATACTAAACTCTCTCTTGATTGCAAGAGAGAGTACCGAACGATATGTGAGGGGAGTGAGTTAGGTCTACATCATCGCTGGCGGCCTGGCCTTTTTCGGGCCAAGAGCCATCACGATGATCGGAAGTATAAGCCAGGCTGAGCGGCCCCAATCGCTGATGAAAATCTGCTGGGTCGTGTAGCTGAAGTTATTCAAAATCTCAGCTGGCAATAAAGTCAGCGTAATGCTGATTAGCAAGCCGACTTGCAGTATGCTGAATAAGATTACTTGCCACCAAGCGCCAGCCACTGAGTTTTCGCCGATTGTTTTTAAGAGCGCGCTCCTGGAAAGCAAGAAGAACAACACGACGAACACGCTGAAGAAAAACGAGATGCGCAAAACCATGCTGTCGTTTATATGGAAGGCTAAATTCAGTTGGCGCAAGATCGGTGCATTGCCGACCACGGCCAAAGCCATGTAAATGGAAACAAGGATGACGATTATGCGGTCGCGGCCCAGAGAAAAGCCATAAAGCAGAGAACCGACAATGAAAAACAGGAAAACAAACAGATCCCAGCTGGGCGTGGTCCAATTGATGCTATTGATAAAGGCCAAAGCTTGATCCATATTTATTACGAATTACGAATACGAACGAATATACGAATTAGTATTATTGAGTAACTGCTATCTGTGTTGCGCTGAATTCTGATTCTAACCTAATGTCTTCGGCTGCTGTGACGATCGCATTCATGCCGGCTTTCAGATCGCTCGCGCTGATTACGACCTCAGTGTAGGGGACTGGAGGCGTTAAGCCTTTTGTCGCCCCGCCAGCTTTGACCCATTGGTCAACTTTTCTGCTGAATGCGGCCGGGTCCAAATTCGTACGCTTCAGAATCTTAGTCTGGCTCGTAATGGCAACAGTGCGCACTTCGGGAACGCCATCAACCAGCTCATTGATATCCAAGCTCGTGACTTTCAATTCCAAGGATTTTTTTGAGGCTGAATCAATGGTGCCGCCTAAAGAAAGAACAGGTACGCCCGTTTGCACTGGTGCGACTGTCTTGGATTTTTCGCGCGCTGCCAAATAACCATCTTTATAGCCTTGCTCATATGAGCTGCCGCCAAAATAGTTGCCAGTGCTCAGGCTTTTATTTTTGACCCATGCGTTCAGCACCAGGAGCACAATAGCCGTTAAAACCACAGATACGCATAGCACAACCAGGATGTATCTGCTTAAAGACGAGTTTTGAGAGTCCATACAGCTCAATTATACCAAATTTTTCTCTTTATTGCGCTATTGCATGTTGATAAAGACTTTTTTCTGAAAATCGTGTTTTTGCACTATTAACTTTTTCGCTAATCATAAGCAAAATACTGCGCTCTTCCCTTGACAAAACTCTTATTTTATGCTTTAATTACTGATTCTTCGCGCATGGTGTGCGAGGATTCACGGTCTTTGATAACTTGATTATTGGCAAAATCGCGAAACGCGACACGTGTAACGCGCAACGTCAACCATTCAATCAGACGTTCAACGTTACACGGTACACGTTACAAGGGAGAAAAAAGATGAACCGCAACCACAAGCTGCTCGTTTTGTTTTTCGCTCTGCTCGTCGCAGCCCTGGTGGGTTGCGGTGGTGCAGGAACCGACCCAGGTGACCCCGTGTCCCCGGATCAAGACGCCAAGGCAGACACTGATTTGCCTGACTCCAACCCTCAACCGGACGCAGATTCTGCAACGCCTGACAGCGATGCAGGGACTGATGTCCAACAGCCCGAAGCAGACGCGCCCATCGCGCAAGATGCTGATGCCCAGGCCGAAGCTGATGCTCCTCAAAGCGAGGATGCGGACGCTGCGACTGAAGCAGAAGCCTCAACAGATGACGCTGATGCAGCGAACCCGGAAACGTCGACTAATGATGCAGACGCGGCAGAGGCTCAAGCCGAAGCCTGCGTACCGCCTCTTCCTGGCGACCCGTGCACGGTGTGCGGCGCAATGTCTTGCGACAACAAGTGGCGCTGCAGCAACTTGGGCTTCTGGGACAACCCAGGCAAGTCCTTGTTCAACTGCGGCGACGCTGGTGCAGAAGCTGACGCGCCCGACTCGCAAGATTCAGGAGCCGAAGCTGACGCAGCGCAAGATGCGGCTGAGGATTCGACTGATGCGTCCGATGCGACAGATTCTGCTGACGCAGCCCAAGAAGCCGAAGCCGGTTCTTGCCCAGGCGAATGTACGCCCGGCTGGAAGTTCGCTTGCGACACATCGTGCGGCACGCCCGGCAGTATGCTGGGGATGAAGACTTGCGGAAGCGACTGCAAGTGGAGTGCGTGCGTTGCGCCGTCCGAAACCTGCAATGGCAAGGACGACGACTGCAATGGCATCAAGGACAACGGATTCCCGTGCGCCATGGCATTGCCCTACGCCTGCCACACGGCATGCGACCCAGTTGGACAGAATACGGGCACGGCAACGTGCACCAATACCTGCCAGCTGAGTGCAAACTGCCAGGCTCCAGTGGAGTCCTGCACCAACGGCCGCGACGACGATTGCGATGGCAAGTCTGATTGTGATGACGAAGATTGCTGGGGCAACCCGGCATGTCCTCATGACTTCGGCACTTGCGACGTGATCCCGAACGGCACAGGCATCACCTGTGAAGACCCGGTGAAGGACACGATCCCTCGGTTCGTTGACCCGCAGTTCGGACCCGAACAGTACATGATCAACATCAACAGCGGCTGCGCAAACAGCCTGGTTGATCAGTGGGCCGTGGGCGTGTACGTGGCAAAGAGCGAGAGCAAGCTCATCCACCTGTCTTCAGGCAACACCTGGAACTACGTGGACATCCCTTTCCAGACCAAGGTTGTTGGATGGGGCGGACAAGTCTCTTGCCAGGGCGCGAACCAAGTGTTCATGATCCTGATCAAGAAGACGACACCTGAGACCACGGTTCTCGCCAAGTGGGATGGCACCCAGATCGTCACGCTTGCGGAAGTTGCTGGGTTTGGGGCTACGGCTCTCTGGTCCAGCTCACCGACACACGTCGTGTTCGCGGCAACCAAGCTCACCTCACCGCAGGACGAGTCTCGCGTGTACACCTGGAACAGCTCAAGCCTTTCCTACGTGTCCATGAACCTCTACCTGCCTGATGTGTTCGTGCCGCAGAACATGTGGGGTTCAAGCCCCAGCGACGTGTACATGGTTGGCTCAGCCCGAGACACCACCAACCACTACACGCCGACGCTGACCCACTGGGATGGAACGAGCTGGTCCAAGATCCAGGTCCCAAGCCAGATCACCTCACTGCTCAGCATCACCGGCACTTCGGCCTGCGATGTGATGACCGTGGGCGTGGCAACAGGCTCAGGAGCCATGCTACAGAGAAATGGTAATTCCTGGGTGTCCTCAACACGTTCCAATCTGGACTCTATCGTAAGCGTGAGCAAATTTTCTCCTAATCAGTTCGTACTGACTGGAGACAAGGACCTGCCCATGTTCCTCGGTACTTCCAATGGGAACTGGTCTGAGATCTGGAAACAGGTGAGTGGCGCCTCGGGTGCAAGCGTAACTTGGATTGCATCGCAATCTCCCAAGGTTGTGATGATGACTGAGAACAGCTTCAACGAGGTCAAGATCCACCGTTCCTCCTGCCAATAGTCCTACCGTTGTTGTATCAAGCAACAACAAGCTTTACCCCCGTATTCTTCTCAGAGTACGGGGGCTTTTTCTTGCTTAATTTAGTATTACTTTACATATTGCCAGCCCAAGTCCAAGGGGTTGACTTAAAGCACTAAAATATGTATCCTCAAACCGTGAACCTTGACAAGACCTTGGCTATTGAATCTCTCTTGGGGATTGCTAAATGCCTAGACATTGTGTCCAGCGACCCAAGAAAAAGGTTCTCTATTCAAGGCAAGAAAGGAGGATTTAGCGATGAAGGTTGTTAAGAAGCCCGCCAAGGCATTAGTGCCAAAGCGTGCCGACCGTGCAAAGGTGCTCGGTACCGTCAAGATCTCCGAACGCGGAGTTGTTGACTGCTGCTACACCTCTTGCACGCGCTGCTAGACTCCCACCTAGGCGGGGAGGCGAATTCTCGCCCCCCGCCGCTCCCCTTTGAATTGCGAGGATGTCATGAACGTAGATGAAAAGTACCTTCTCTCAACATGGTGTAAAGGTTTTGTGGGAAAGGACGCAGTAGCGCTATTCCACGCTTTAAATCTGGCCGTCGTCTATGTTCCAGTTGATGCTGGAGTGGAGCTGCTGAGCATGGCAGATCGTCCGATTGATGAACTTGAGCTGAGTAGTCTGCTCGACTCAGAAACTGTCCAGATATTGACTGATGAGGGTATTCTCGTGACATCTGCGCAGCAGGACGCTGATGTGCTAGGCATGACCAGGGAGCGGTCAAAAAAAGAGATCACACTCGAGCTCCTATACCTACTCGTGACTGATGGTTGCAACCTTAAGTGCCGCTATTGCTTTGAGGAGACACCCACAGGAGCAGGCGATTTTCTGCCAACGACAATGTCGCTCGATACAGCTCGGAGGGCAATGGATTCCTTCGCCAGGCTTGCAACGCGTTACGGTGACCCTGCCAAAACCAAGGTCATCCATCTCTACGGCGGAGAGCCGATGCTTAATCCTGATGCTGTAAAATACTCTGTCGAGTATGCAGCTGAACTTAAGCAAGGTGGCCAGCTCGCGAACGACGCAGAAATTACGATTGTGACCAATGGGACGCTCATGACTGCCGAACAAGCGGCTTTCTTCGCTCGAAACGGGGTTACAGTCGGACTATCGCTTGATGGTCCAAGAGGGTTGAACAATCTTTATCGCATTGGAAAGCGAAAGGGTTGGGACGTCTACGAGTCTGTCATGCAAACCTATGAGCTGCTCCGGAACAGTGACGTTAAAATAGGCCTCTCAGTCACACTGACCGCTGAATCCATAGAGCGTTTTGACGAGTTGCTTGATTTCTTCGAACGTTTGGATGGAGTAAAGGGATTCAGTCTAAATCTCATGCACTTCAACCACGGAGTCTCCATGCCGGAGAACTACTACGTGAAGGCAGTAGAGTGCCAACTTGCAGCTTTCGAGATATTCCGTAAGAAGGGCCTCTATGAAGAACGAGTTATGCGAAAGGCGAAGTCATTCGTCGACAGGCGCGTAATGTATGCAGATTGCGGAGTAGTAGGGTATCAGCTCGTTGTTGCACCTGATGGAAAAGTGGGCGTGTGCCAAGACTTCGTAAAACCGCGGACTTATTTCAATGGCAGCGTATTCGACCCTGATCTTGATCCGATTAGGGACGGGCTGTTTGCAGATTGGATTGAGCGGAGTACGCTCAACATGCCTGAGTGCCGTAGCTGTGCCGCGATTGGCCTCTGTGGCGGTGGGTGTCCGGCCAGTGCCGAACTCAAGTATGGAAGCCGCTGGCATGTTGACGACCGAATCTGTTACCACAGCCTCAAGGTATTGGAGTGGCTGATCTGGGACACATATGCCAAGCTCCTTTGATTATTTTGCTTCAAGATGGTAACTTAGGATGCGAAAGCATCCTCTTTTTATGCATCCAATCCTTAATTTTAAAATCGATCCATCTAAGGACTTGGAGGTTCTCCATGGTTTTTTGCGTGATGCCAAATATGCTGGGGGAAGAAATCTCGATTGGGCCGTTTTTAACAAGCACCCAGCGATGAAAGACCTTATTGGAGAAAAATTTGAAATCAAGTCAGAGGCCAGTGTTGAAAAATATATATTAGACTATTTTGAAAAAAACAAAGTAGAGATCAAAACGAATATAAATAATTATGCGAAAGAGTGGAGTAAAAAAGATAAAGACTATTTTGATTTGGTGACTAGTATTTTTTCTGACAGGCCATGGCCAAAGGGCCAATATCTTGCATATGCAACAATTTGGGGAATGTTCCCAAGGTCTTTAGAAGATAAAACCTTCCAAATCCCTGCAATATACGATAATAAACTCTACGTCAATGTCATAATCGCGCATGAAATGTTGCATTTCATGTTTTATGATTATTTTTATCAAAAATATCCGGATTACAACAACAAAGATGCTAATTTTTTAGTATGGAATGTTTCAGAAATCTTCAATTCAGTCGTTCAGAACTCTGAACCCTGGTTGCGTGTGTTTAATTTAAAAACAATGACTTATCCCGAACACGAAAAAATTGAGGCCGATTTACATTTTCGATATCAAATTATAAATTCTAAAAATCTAGCCCAATTAACTGAAGAGCTCTTGGACCTATCCAAAACTTTGATATAAAATTCAATAAATTTTTTTAAAATATCAGACTAGTCAAAAAGTATGGGCATTAATGAACAGCTCGTTAGCCTTATAAAAGACATGACAAGAGTTGACCAGGACTTGCGCTTAAAAGCAAAAGATGGACAAGAGCTGCTGAATCATTTGATCTACTTAGTTGACACAAGCCACAATTACAGGATTCATAAACTAATCAATGATACTGGTTATCCAAGCACTTCACTCGTAGGTTCAGAAACGATGAAGGATTTTTGGCTGCTTATCCAGCATCAGGATTACGATCCCTCTCTACAGCAAGCGTGTCTTGAAAACTGTGATTTTGGACCCAAAGAAAAGGCATTCTTAACTGACAGGATTTGTATGAACAATAATTTACCTCAACTTTACGGTACACAATACAAGTTAATCGACGGGGTACGTTCTTTATACGACATTAAAGATTTAGCAAAAGTAAATACACTCAGAGAATCTGTAGGACTTCCACCCCTAATAAAATAAAAAAGAGAAGCTGTGCATAACTCTGCAGATTCTCAAAATCTGTGCTATAATTGCATGGAACTTTTATATGAAAAAAAATAACTTGATCTTTGTGATCGCGGCCAGCTTTTTTAGCATTGCCGCTTCTTCTGTTTTAGTTGCTAAAGCAGCTACTACCTGGCAAGGCCCACCTAGCAATTGTACGAGTCCTAGCCAACCAGGCTGTAATGTCGATGGAGTAATTTGGAATACAGACCAGCCCCAAGATGCAAGATTCAATATTTCTGGTAAGGGTGTTGTAGGGGGAGGTTTGGAGGTAAGTAACAACTCATTGGAGATTAAAAGTTTAGGAACCACTAATTTTACTATTGACCCTCAAGGCGGCGCTCGAAATAATTATATAGAACTACAAGCGAATGGCGATTTAAAAATGAGTCCAGGTAAAGGCATCGACGTTAAACAACAGGGTGGCTCATCCCAATTGAACATTGGCAACTGGGCACTTGGTGGTAAATATGTTGACGTTACCATCTACGGCAATCTAAAACTCCGTAAGGATGCGCTAAACAATCCAACCCCATCTATCTGTTTTGACGACACTGACCCAACAACCTGCCGCACGACTTGGCCTTCGGGGGGCGGGTTTACGCAGGCACAAGCTGATCTGTTGTATGTGAAAAAGGCAGGGGACACAATGACTGGTGATTTGACCACTGGGAACCTTGTAGCAAACACAAGCATTTCTGCTGGGAATGTTATTAGCGCACCAACGCTGTCATTACAAAAAGGCGGACAGACATCAAGCGCAACGCTGAACAATAATTTCTGGTCGTTTAACGGCGATTTGGGCAATACGCAGTATCAGCCGACTTCTTTGGTCATGACTGCAAAAACTTGGAGCGGAAACAAGCTAATAAGCTTGGACATGCGCTCCTTGGGTAACTTTAATACTACGATTGGTTCAGCGAGCTTTGGCGATCAGGATAATCCTGGCGTTTTCACTCGCACTGGCGGGGGCAAAACAGCTGAGGTAGACATCTTGAGCAATTCAGGCGGCGAGACTTGGGGTTCTATGACCGGCGTTATATCCAATGTACCAAATGCCGCAAGCACTTATGCTGGTAACTTCAAATACGCAGACAACAGCAAACAGGTCATGCTTGTCACGCCTACTTATGCCTTGGACGTCAAAGGCGATGCAAATTTCCAAAATCAAATCTGTCTTGGCGGTTCGTGCAAAAACGCTTGGCCGGCTGGCACGCTCACAGGTGCAACAACCAATGGCGGATTGCAATTGAATGGCACGACACTCAGCATCCAAAACTGCGCAGTCGGACAAGTTATGAAATCAACTGGCATCAGCACTTGGTCGTGCCAGGCTGACAATAGCAACAGCGGAACAATCACGGGCGTGACAGCTGGCACAATGCTGACTGGCGGTGGTGCAAGCGGCGTTGTGACCTTGAGCGTTGACCCAACACAGACTGACGCCAGGTATATCAAGAAGACCGGTGAAACAGGAGACTTGGACGTTCCTAACAATAAATTCGGCGTTGGCGGAACCAACTATTCAACTGGATCATGTTATCTTGATTCAGCCATGTTCAATGCAGCCGGAGCAACTAGCCGCCGAGGGTGTGTCACAAACCCAGGTTATTTTGTGGCTGGAATTGAATACAACGATGCCAGCCCGTATGCGATAACTGGCCTCTGGTGCTGTCCTCTCTAATCATTCAAAATCCCGCTTCGGCGGGGTTTTTGTTTACCCTTTACGCTTAACAGCTCTTTGTTCATAATACCTGCATGTTAAAACTTTGGAATTCGCTTTCGCGCACGCGTGAGCCATTTGGGGCCATAAACCCGCCGGATGTGGGCATGTATTCATGCGGCCCTACGGTCTATAGCCGCGCCCATGTCGGGAACTTAAGGGCTTATGTTGTCTGGGATGTTTTGAAGCGGGCTCTGACGGCCGAGGGTTTTAAAGTCACGCATGTGATGAACATCACTGACGTGGGCCACTTGACTGGCGATGGGGACGAAGGCCAGGACAAGCTCCAAGCCTCAGCCGAAAAAGAGGGAAGGACTGCTTGGGATGTGGCCAAAGAATACGAAGCTTTGTTTGTTGCAGATGCCAAGGCCCTGAGCATTGTTTTGCCTGAAGCTCCGCTTTTGTGCCGCGCCACCGAGCATATTCCTGATCAAATCAAGCTTGTGCAGATTTTGGAGGAAAAAGGCTACACCTATGTCACGTCTGACGGAGTGTATTTTGATACTTCCAAATTTCCTGAATACGGACGCTTGTCTGGCCAGCCCTTGGAAGAAAAGATGGAAGGCACGCGCATAGAATCCAACCCAGAAAAAAAACATCCGACTGATTTTGCGCTTTGGAAATTTAGTTATCCATATGGAGTGAATCGTCAGGATTTTCTGGATTCTCGCATGCGCAAGAATGACACGGTGGACGTAGGACGTGCGACGCGGGACGATGTTCCTGAGCGTCATATGGAATGGCCAAGCCCGTGGGGTTTGGGTTTCCCGGGCTGGCACTTGGAATGCTCAGCCATGAGCCGGAAATATTTGGGACAGCCATTTGATATCCATACTGGCGGAGTTGACCACATCCCCGTCCATCATGAGAATGAAATTGCGCAAAGCATGGCAGCTTATGCTGTGCCTTTGGCGAATTATTGGGTGCACAGCGAGTTTTTGACAGTTGACGGCCAGAAGATGAGCAAATCTTTAGGCAATATCTATTCTTTGGACGATTGCAAGGAACATAAAATCGAACCGCTGGGTCTGCGCTACTTTTATTTAAGCGCGCAATATCGTTCCAAACTCAATTTCACCTGGGAGGCTGCTCAAGGAGCGCAGATCGCTCTGGATAAATTGCGCGACTTGGCTAGGTCTTGGGATGCGCCCACGGATATTGATGCGGATTGGAACGAAAAATTCATGAACGAAATGCAAGATGACTTGAATACGCCTGCGGCTTTGGCAGTTGTCTGGGACATGGTTAAGTCTGACTTGGAAAGCGATTGCAAAGCCGCGAATCTATTGGCTTGGGATGTTTTGCTTGGCTTAGGGCTGGATCAATACATCGGCAAGCCTCTGGTCATACCCGAAAACGTAAAAGCCGTGGCAGACCGCCGCTGGGAAGCGCGTTTAAGGCAGGATTGGGACCAGGCTGACAACTTAAGATTAGAATTAGAAAATCTAGGCTGGACCATGGAGGATGGGACGACAGGATATAAACTGAAACCGAAGAAATAATTCAAAATTAATAATTCAAAATGTTTGAGGCCTTCGGCTTTTAGCAAATATAATTCCGAAAAAAAACCTCAATTTTGAATTTTGCATTATGAATTTTGAATTAATCTATAACCACTTCTTTTTCCTGAAATACCAGACCAGTCCGGCGCCGCTTATGATTAGTATCAACAGAATCAGCCAGAATCCATAAGAATGTCCAACAAAAGGGATTCCTTCGACTCGCATGCTGAATAAGCCGACGATCAATGACAAGGGGAAGATGATGCCCATGAAAATCGTCAGGGTTTTCATTATCTCGTTCATCTTGTAATCGACCAGAGACGTATTCGTCTCATGCAGAGCATCGATTGTCTCTTTTTGCAGTTGCAGATTATCCCAGATGTCTTTAGTGATATCCACCAGCTGATCCAAATATTCCTCAAAACGTTTGATGTTCGGGAATCTTTGTTCTGAAACCTCGATCAATTTCCTGATTACAGCCTTATGGCCTTGCATGCTCTTGCGGATGTTCACGATATTGGTCTTGACGCGCAAAAGTTCGCGGATCAAATCTTTTTCCAGATTCGTGAAGATCTGTGCTTCAATTTTGTCCACATCAGTCGCTATGTGCCGTATCATGGGATAGATGGAAGTGAGCAAAGTATCCAAAATAATGTACATCAAATGCGGAACATCATCCGCTGTCACGTTTTCTTTGACTAGTTTGCCCTTGGTGCGCTGGAATCTTTCGTAAAGCTCTTGCAAAGGCAGGACTTTGGAAGTATCGACCGTGACCAAAAGGTTATTTTCGATGAAAAAATCAACTTCAGCTGTTTTTATTATCTTGGAAACGCGGTCAAAAACAGGGAACTGCAGAATCATGAAAATATAATCGTCCCTTGTTGCCAATTTAGGACTTTGGATGGGCGGAGCAGTATCTTCCAGGTCCACATCATGGAAACCGAATTTTACCTTAAGGCTTTTCAAGGTTTTTGTGTCATTTTTGCTGACCATGACCCAGGTCATTTTGTCTGTTTCAGTGTACGACAGTGCCCGCAAGCTTTGTACGGCCATAATGCTTGTATATTATAACACAAAACCCCTGGACATGTGCTATAATATGTTGGAATTATGCCAGACCTGGCGCAAAACCCGATTCCAGAACAAATCCTGCCCAAGCCAGAGGTTGTTGCACCTGTGGAGCAAATTGAGATATCCAGCCTCAGGGCAGACCAGTTGGCTTTGGAGGAAGCTGAAAAATCACCTGCGCTCAGGGATGAGGAAGGGGAACAGGAATCAATCCCAACCGAACAAGAGGTCAAGGCTTTTGAGAAAGATCCTGTTTTGGTTGAGATCGAGGGGATTTTGGAAAAAGATCTGAAAGACATTTTCATGAGCTTGCCGGCTGAGACGAAGCCGCTGTTCAAGCAAAAAGGCGAACAGATAGCAAAAGCGATCACTGACGCCATCAAGCTGAACAGATTGAATTCAGACGAAATCATGGGCATGATATTTGATTGGCTAAAACTCATCCCAGGCGTGAACCTTGGCTATTTGGAACAGGAGGCAGGGTTGAAAACCAGAAAAATCTTGGAATACTACAACGTCTTGAATACAAAACCTCAAGCATGATCGCATCTTTTTTTGCTTTGCAGATGGATTTGGCCGCGACCCAGCCAGGAGTATTTGATTTTTCGACAATAACATCAAATCCGCTGTTTGAGCTGGCAGTGGTCGTGCTCGCCATAATCTTGGCCACCCTTCTCGCGATCTATATCACGCGCCGCGCTTTGCACTCGCGCATCAAATTCAACAAAGCTTTTGATTACATTGTCTTGCGCATCCGCGTGCCCAAGGAGGTCAAACGAGAAGATGTGGAGCATGCCAAGAGCTTGCAGCAGATGCAGGAGCTGATTGGTTTTACGGAAACGATTTTCCAGACCATTGGCACTCTCAAGCCTCAAGCTGGCTTCAAAGCCTGGCTTTTTGGGCGCACAGACTCGTTTTCGTTTGAGATAGTGGCGCACAAGAGCTTAATCATGTTTTATGTGGCTTGCCCCAAGCACCAACAGTCTTTCATTGAATCGCAGATCCAAGCCCAGTATCCGCATGCGGCCATTGATGATTTGGGCGACTACAATATCTTTTCGCCAAAGGGCGTAATACTCAGTTCTTACCTCAAACTCAAGCGCCCGTCTTTTTTCCCGCTCAAAACATACAAAAAGATGGAAAGCGACCCCATGAATGCGATCGCTAATGCATTATCCAAACTTGAGGATGCTGACGGCGCTGCCATCCAATTCATGATTCGCCCGGCTTTCTCGACATGGAGGAGTGAGGGCTTGCGTGTCGCGCGCGCCATGCAGCAGGGCGAAAAGCTTAAAGATGCGGGTCGCAGCCCGACTTCCAAATTTTTCAAGGAACTTTTCCAGACTTTTAAGAAACCTAAGGAGGGTCCTAAAGAGCCGTACAAGCTTTCGCCCATGGAAGAGGAAATGGTCAAAGGCTTTGAGGAAAAGGCCTCCAAATCAGGTCTGGAGACAAACATCCGCGTGGTCACGAGCTCAAGCTCCATGGAAAAATCGCGCATGTATTTGGATGATATTTTGAATGCCTTTGGCCAATACAATGTTTTTGAGTATGGCAACAGTTTCCAAGTAATCTCGCCGCGCAATCAGGGACGAGTAGTTTCGTACTTCATCCATCGCCACTTTGATCCAAGCTTCTCAATGATCTTGAACAGCGAGGAACTGTCATCGCTCTATCATCTGCCGTTAGCCTCAACCGAGACGCCGAAGATCGATTGGCTCTTGGCCCGCAAAGCCTTGCCGCCCTCAAACTCGCCGCGCGAAGGCTTGCTTTTAGGCATGTCAGCTTATCGCGGCCATAATTACGAGATCAGGATGCAGAAAGAGGATAGGCGCAGGCACATGTACATCATCGGTAAATCCGGCGGTGGCAAATCAGTCTTATTGTCGTCTTTGATTAAACAAGACATTGAGAACGGCGCTGGCGTGTGCTTGATTGATCCGCATGGTGACTTTGCCGAAGAAGTCTTAGGCTTTGTGCCGCGCGAAAGGGCAGAGGACGTTATCTATTTGAACCCGGCGGACGTGGAACGGCCCATGGGCTTGAACATGATTGAGTTTGATCCCAAATATCCTGAACAAAAAACTTTTGCGGTCAATGAATTGTTGAAGATTTTTGATCAACTGTATGATCTCAAATCAACTGGCGGCCCAATGTTTGAGCAGTACATGCGAAATGCACTTTTGCTCATCATGGAAGATCCGGCATCTGGCTCAACTTTGCTCGAAGTCTCCAAAGTTTTATCTGACGACAACTACCGAAAATACAAACTTACCAAATGTAAAATACCGTCAGTCAGGGACTTTTGGACAAAGGAAGCGCAGAAAGCAGGCGGCGAAGCCTCATTGGCCAACATGGTGCCTTACATCACGTCTAAGATGACGCCTTTTATCGCCAATGACTTCATCAGGCCGGTCATTTCACAGCAAAAGAGCGCTTTCAATTTCCGCGAAGTCATGGACGAAGGCAAGATTTTGCTCGTCTCCCTAAACAAAGGAAAAATCGGCGATATCAATGCTTATCTGATCGGCATGATCGTTGTCGGACGGTTACTGATGGCAGCCTTGTCGCGCGGAGACATGGACCCGAAGAACAGAAAAGATTTTTACTTGTATATTGATGAGTTCCAAAACTTTTTAACTGACTCTATATCATCCATCTTGTCCGAAGCGCGCAAATACGGATTATGTTTGACCATTGCCCACCAATACATCAGCCAGCTGACGCGCAAAGGCGGTGACACGCAAATTAGAGACGCGATTTTCGGAAATGTTGGCACCATGATGGCCTTCCGGATCGGCGCCGACGACTCGGAATTTCTGGAAAAAGAATTCCAGCCTGTATTTTCCAAATTTGATTTGATCAATACCGAAGCCTTTACAGTCAACATCAAGATGCTGATCAATAACACGGCTTCAAAGCCTTTTAACATGAAACCAGTCATGCCTGCGAAGGGCGACAAGGAGCTGGCAAACATGATAAAAGAGTTGTCTCGCTATAAATACGGACGCAAGCGGGAACTGGTAGAAGCTGAATTAGCCGAGCGTTATGTGGAAATTGATCGCATGATCCGCAATGAATCTGAGCCATCTACAGCCAAAAAAAACGGATTTGACTTTTAATGATTCACGGGTAAGATGATTCTGTGTTAAAATATAGCTGTGGATAACTTTACAGTTATCTTAGCTAAAACAAAAATATATGCCCAAAGCGAACAATGATGCGGACATCGAAGAACCTCTGATTACAGAAGGGGCTAATGAATCTGCGCAAGATTCGGACGAAGACCAAGCTTCCGGCGAGGATCGGGCGTATTTAAGCTCAATGGATTCCAAGCTGACCATGGCTCATAAGCTGATTTCCAACATTAAAGAAGAACTCAATAATCTAGAGCGACTTCTGAGCAGCCAGGCTGAAGCCATTGATCTGGAAGATTTGATGAGAAAGACAACCAGCGATGAAGGCGACTTGATGCATCCGGCCAACGAGGGAAAAATCGTTGAAGGCGTGTTCGACGGACAGAACATGATCGGCTCAGACGGTAAGCTATATATGGTGCCGCCGAATTATGCGTCCAAATCAAAATTAGTGGAGGGCGATATCATGAAACTCACGATCCAAGGCAATGGCAGCTTTTTGTACAAACAAATCGGCCCGATTGAGCGCCAGCGCGTCATGGGCGTCTTATCCAGGGATGAAATAACAAGTGATTGGAAAGTAATGGCTGACGGCAAAAAGTACGCGATCCTGACCGCGTCTGTCACATACTTCAAGGGCCAGAACAATGACGATGTGGTGATTCTAGTGCCAAAAAATGCACCGTCCAAATGGGCAGCAGTGGAAAACATCATCAGAAGGGATTGATCCCTTCTGTCATTTCGAGTGAAGTTGGACGAAATCGAGAAATCTGCGGATCTAACGTGACCGGGTGACTTCTGTTTCCGAGATCTCTCGACTGGCGCTCGAGATGACAAGGTTTTTTATTAATTTGCTCGATTTTACATGCAGTTGGACGCAAGGTAATCCGTAGTGTATTTTAATGCCATTATGGCAAATTTAAGCCGCGCTTACAGGCCTTCGTTATTCTCGGAAATCGCGGGCCAAGACCGCATTACAGAGATTCTGCGCAAAGAAGTCGAGCAAAACAAGCTTGGCCATGCTTACTTATTTTCAGGCCCGCGCGGCGTGGGCAAGACAACAGCAGCCAGGATTTTCGCCAAAGCCGTCAACTGCTTGGATCTTAAGGCGGGTGAGCCGTGCCTAAAATGCGCTGCCTGCACCAGCATCAGCAACCAGACTGCAATCGATATCATAGAAATGGATGCAGCTTCGCACACGAGCGTGGAAAATATTCGCGAATCAGTCATTGAGCACATCCGGTTTGTGCCAGCAGCGCTTAAATATAAAGTCTACATCATTGACGAAGCGCACATGCTTTCCACCCAAGCCTGGAATGCTTTGCTCAAGACAATTGAAGAACCGCCGGCTTATGCCTTGTTCATATTCGCGACAACTGAAAAACATAAAGTGCCAGCCACGATTGTGTCGCGCTGCCAAAGGTTTGATTTTACGCGCATAGCCCAAACGGAATTGGTCAAGCGTCTGACTGAGATTGCGAAAAAAGAAAATGCTGATGTGCAAGCCGACGTCTTGAATATGATTGCATCCAGGTCAGACGGCTGTTTGCGTGATGCTGAAAGTCTGTTAGGACAGTTGCTCGGCTTAGGTGAAAAGAAAATCAACATGGACTTGGCTTCGCTGATCATGACCCCGTCCCAGCTTCCGATTGCCGCAGAGCTGTTAAGTTTGACTGCTGAGCATGATGTCAAAGGCATTCTTGGCAAACTTGAGACTTTGGAAGGCGAGGGCATCTCGTTCTTACCTTTGTTTGATGATTTGATTGCCTCATTGCGCAAACTGATGCTGGCTCAGAACCTAAAGAATCATGCTGACGCACTTAAAAACGGCGAGGCAGGGGATAAAGCTTTAGCCCAGATCCTCAACAAATTCTCTGACAAAGATTTGATGAATGGTTCACTCATACTCATGGAACGCCGCAGGGATGCAAAGCAAGGCTTGGATCCGCGCTTTGCGCTTGAGCTTGGTTTGTGTGCAATTGCGGCATCATCTGATGATGCAAACACCAAACACCAAGAAACAAACATCAAATCACCGCCTCCGGCGGGACCCCGCAGCAGCATCTCTTATCCAGCAGAAGCGGGGCAAACACCAACCCAGCCAATCGTCAGCGACGCGAGGGATGCTAGGGACGTTAAGGACGAGATGGACGAGATGGACGCGAAGGGTGTGAGCGATTTCAGTTTAGACGATTGTTTTACCGCGTGGCCCAAGTTACTCAATACCTTAGAAGAACATAAATCACTTGTTTTTATCTTGAAGCTTTGTAAGCCAGTCGCAGTCCATGGCCACGAGATGGTCATCCACTTCCAATACCCATACCATCAGCAAACCATTATTGGAAATATCAGAAACAAAAGCTTAATCGAAACCTCATTCAGGAATATTTCAGGCTTCCAGAACTTGGTCATCAGCGGCAGCTTGGAAAAGGAAAAAGACGGCGAGCCTGCGGCCCCAAAAACCCAAATCGGGCGCATTCTGGATGCCTTCGGCGGACAAGTTCTGTCTTGACTTTAACCGGGAAATAGCCTAGAATCCCAGCTAACAATCCGAGATCGTCTAAAGGTAGGACAACAGACTCTGAATCTGTTTATCGGGGTTCGAATCCCTGTCTCGGAACCACTATAAAAACTCAGGAAACTGGGTTTTTGTATTTAGAGACAGGGACGCGAGTCAGAGCGAACGAGAATCCCTGTCTCGGAACAAAAAAAGACTGATCAGTGATCAGTCAACGGAATCCGGATCAATACCCTGCGACTTGAAATAATTGAGCGCAAAGGCTTTGATCTCGTCCGAATATCTGCATTTGAGAATGCATTTCGCCGCCTTGTTGGCCAGGTCTTTTTCCAGGAGCTTGATGGCAAGCTTCAGAACAGGATAATACGTTTCGTGCGTGTACAGATGCCATAGTGCCTGTACGACATCTTGCCTGCCAAAGCGTTTGACTGCCTGTTTTGCGGGGAAATCGGGTCGAGAGAGCATTTGAAAGATCGCCGATTGTTTGTTCATAACTTCCTCCATGTCATTGAGCCTGAGCTTTATATACACTGAAACTAGTCAAATGTCAAGGGTCTGTACAAGGACCCAACCCCAATAAAAAAGCTGATCAATGATCAGCCGCTGAGCTTTGCTTCTTGCGCCTTGATGTATTCACGCGCCATGAATGTCTGATCAGGCGAGTAGGTACCGCTAGCCAACATGATGGTTGCAGCGTGCTTGGCCACTACATGATCTTCCAGCTGGATAGCAGCCTGCAAGGCCCAGTAGGCCTCATCATTGGTGACCATGACATATAGCTCTTGGATGACCGCTGGGCGACCAAGATCTCTGACGAGCTCATATGTCGGTGGATTTGCTTGGTGCAGCTTCGCAATGTCCATGTCCTTCTCCTTGAACGTTGGGCTTAAATTGGCATAAATACTGATTTTTGTCAATTCCTTGTTGTACGTGTAAAATATCAAGCATGAAAAAGCATATTTTTAGCGCTATTTTTATCACGGGCATGATATTTCTAGGCGCTGGTTGCAGTAAAGCTCAACAGCAAGCGCAAGATCAGAACCAAAACATTCCGTCTACGGAAGCTACAAGTTCAGAGGCAGGGGACCGCATGGCACAGGAAACAGCCCTGGCCAACCCGGCTTCGGTTTATTGTTTGGAAAAAGGAGGCAAGCTGAACCTGCAAAAAACTTTTGACGGCTCAACCGAGGGCATTTGCATATTGGACGACAACACTATGTGCGAGGAGTGGGCGCTTTTCCGCGGCGAATGCGGGCCAAAAAACGCGACTTCTTCTGCCGCGCTCCTGAACCAGAACTCCACTTCAACCAAACTCAATGCCAGCAGTACGCAAGAGGCAGTTGAGGAACAGACGAACAATGCCATCGTGCCTGAGAACAAGCTGGAACTGGAAGTTGAGGACGGCGAAGAGCAAGGGGAGCTGATTACGAAGTGGCGGACCAATGGGCTCAAGGCTGACGATGGTTTTATCATCATGCTGTCTGGCAACGAAAATATCATCTATCCCACCAAATACATGCAGGTCGTGAAAAATCCGAAATCAAAATCATTCACTTGGACAAACTTGGTCTCAGGCCGCAAATATTATTTCTTGATCTGCATTGCCCAAGGCGACAAATGCGGAGAATCCTACAGCCAAGTAATATCAGGAATAGCAAAATAACCAATCGTCATCCTGAACTTGCCTGCCCCCTGAAGCTTTAGCGAAAGAGGGATTCAGGATCCCGATACTAAAAAACTTAAGTACTTCTGTATCGAGATGCCGAAACGAGTTCGGCATGACAAAGTCATATGCCAAACCAAAATCTATTCATATACAACGACGTCGGCATGCGCGGCAACCTTTCGGCTGCGCAGAGAATCCAGCCAGGGCGCTTGTACGAGGCCCGCGCACGCTTGCTGGAGATCTGCGGCAACGGGCAACAGGGTTGGATGGAAACAGTCTCGAATCCGAACAGGCTGAAGGAAGTGAAAGACGCTGTCCAAGAATTCAAAAAATTCAAGAATTGCCTGGTCCTTGGGATCGGCGGGTCTGATTTGGGCGCGCGCGCCATATTGCACGCCTTGGGCAAAGAGAGCAAAACTAAAATCTGGTTTTCCGGCAATACGACTGAGCCGGAAGAGATCAGCCGGGTATTGGACCAGGTACCCTGGAAGAACTGCTGCATCAACGTAATCAGCAAATCCGGCGGCACGCTTGAGACCATGAGCGTTTTCTTTTTGGCCAAAGACCGGCTGGAAAAAGCCGTGGGCAAAGAAAAAGCACGCAAGGCGATAATCTGCACGACTGATCCTGATTCAGGCGAACTGCGCCAACTGGCCCAAAAAAACAATTGGATGTGTTTGCCAATCCCGAAAAACATCGGCGGCCGGTTTTCGGTCTTGACTGCTGTCGGACTTTTTCCGCTTGGATTGGCCGGCGTGTCTTTGGAAAAACTTCTGGATGGCGCTGCCCAGATGCGCGACTCATGGATAGACAATGCAGGCAGTTCGCATGAATCAGACCGGTTTGCGGCCTGGCACGCGGCGCACTTCAATGCCGGACGCTATATCCACGTTTTGTTTACATACACTTCAAGATTAAGCGAGCTGGCCAACTGGTGGCGGCAATTGTGGGCCGAGTCGCTCGGAAAATCGATCACTGGCCGCGTGCCGTTCGGACCAACGCCTGTTGTCTCAATCGGACCCATGGACCAGCATTCACAGCTCCAGCTTTATCAAGACGGACCAGATGACAAGGCTTATACTTTTTTGCTTGCAGATTCAAACTCAAAACTGCGCGTGCCAGCATCTTTGAAGTCCATCACAAGCCTTGAATCCGCGGCCGGCAAAAACTTCAACGAACTGCTGAATGCAGAACTTGAAGGCACCATGGAAACTTTGGCTGAAAAAGGGAGGCCCATCGGAAAAATCCAGCTAGGCAAGATAGACGAAGCCTCAATCGGAGCGCTGGTCATGCATTATGAAATCGCAACTGCCATGGCCGCGCAGATCCTGGGCATTAATGCTTTTGACCAGCCTGGCGTAGAAGCAGGCAAGCACAAAACAAAGGCCTTACTTGAAAACAAAATATCCCAACCCGAGATTTTGTGATACCCTATCATCAATTATTCATTTATCAATTATCAATCTTCAATTATTGTAAATTGCAAATTGCTGATTGAAAATTAATTTTATGCCAAGTCCCAAGACAAAGAAACCCGGCAAAAGCCATTTGGTGGCCGGTCTAATCGCTGGTGCAGCCATTGGCGTTGCCACAGCTGTTTACTTAAACACGCCCAAGGGCAAGAAGATGCTGCAGCATGCTGAGAAAAAAGCCATGGCCTTGCAGAAGAAACTCATGATTGAGCTGAACCAGACAAAAGATTTGACCAAAGAGCGCTATGACGAGATCGTGGAAAAGCTCATGGCCTATTATGTAAAGACCAAGGATGTCTCAGCTACAGAAGTGCCTGAAATCAGGACTTATCTGAAGAGCAAGTGGAAGCAGATAGAAAAGGAATACAAAAAAGTGTAAGACTAAAACATCCGCCTGAGGCGGATGTTTTTTTATCAGGAGGTAACTGATGTTAAAGCTCTTTTCTTTTTCGTGATCACGACCTTACCTGCTTTGGCTGTTATTTCCACATGATCGCCTTCGCCAAGCTTGCCCTCTATGATCTTCATGGACAGATCATCCAGCATCAGATCTTGGATTGCACGCTTGAGCGGCCTGGCTCCATAATCCGGGTCATATCCCTTATCCGCCAAAAGCTCTTTAAGCGAGTCTGAATATTCAACCGTAATCTTGCGTTCAGCTAAGCGCTTTGAAACCTCAAACAGCTGCAGGTCGACCACTTTTTTGAGTTCTTGCTTGCTCAAGGCGTGGAACACGATGGTTTCGTCGATGCGGTTCAGGAACTCAGGCCTGAAGGATTCTTTAAGCATGTCCATGATCCTGGTACGGATGTCTTTTTCTTTTTCGTCTTTGTCGTTTGAATCGCTGAACCCGATGACTCCGCCCTTGGCGCCATAGCTCAAGATCATGTCAGACCCAATATTTGAAGTCATGATGATCACACAGTTCTTGAAGCTCACGGTCCGGCCCTTGCCATCTGTCATGCGGCCGTCGTCCAAGACCTGGAGCAAAATGTTGAAGACTTCGGGATGGGCTTTTTCTATCTCGTCGAACAAGACGACTGAATATGGCTTGCGGCGGATCTTGTCCGTGAATTGCCCGCCATCGTCATAGCCTACATAGCCAGGAGGGGACCCGACCATGCGCGAAACTGAATGTTTTTCGCCATACTCGGTCATGTCCAGCCTAATCAAGGCATCTTCATTATCGAACATTGATTCAGCCAAGGCTTTGGCCAGCTCGGTTTTGCCCACGCCAGTGGGGCCGAGGAACAAGAATGACCCGATCGGGCGCTTGGGCTCGTTTAGGCCGGCACGCGAACGGCGGATGGCATTAGCAATGGCCCTCACAGCCTCGCTTTGGCCGACCACGCGCTTCTCTATCTCAACCTCAAGCTTGGCCAGCTTTTGCGCTTCGCTCTCCAGCATGCGCGCCACAGGGATGTGGGTCCAGCGGCTGACCACCAAAGCCACGTCTTCCTCGGTAACAGCATCGCGCAACAAACCGCGCTTGCCTTGCATGGTCTTGAGCTTCAGTTCCTGGGTTTTTAATTCCTGCTCTTTTTCCGGAATGCTGCCATAGCGGATGACTGAAACCCGTTCCAAATCTCCGCGGCGCTCAGCGATCTCTGCCTCGCTCTTCAGTTTTTCGATTTCTTTCTTGATGTTCTGGCTCACGGTCAGCAATTCCTTCTCAGCCTTCCAAGCCAATTCCAATTCATCGGATTTTTCCCTGACCTCGGCCATGTGGCGCTCCAGCTCGTGCAAGCGTTCGCGCGAATCAGCGTCTTCTTCTTTGACCAAAGTGCGCTTTTCAATTTCCAGTTTGATGAGTTCGCGCTTGTACTTATCCAATTCCTCAGGCATGGAACCGATCTGCATGCACAGGCCTGAAGCAGCCTCGTCTATGCAGTCCACGGCCTTATCCGGCAAAAAGCGGTCAGTGATATAGCGCATGGAAAGTTTCACGGCCGCGATCAAAGCCGCGTCAGTGATTCTTACGCCATGATGAACTTCGTATTTGTCTTTGATGCCGCGCAAGATGGCGATTGCATCTTCCTCATTCGGCTCCTCAACCATAATCGGTTGAAAGCGGCGCTCCAAAGCAGCGTCTTTTTCAATATACTTGCGGTATTCTTTTATGGTCGTGGCGCCGATTGCGCGCAACTCGCCGCGAGCCAAGGCCGGCTTGAGCAAATTGGACGCATCCATTGTTCCGCCTTCGCCAGTCGCACCAGCTCCGACCAAAGTGTGAAGCTCGTCAATAAACAAAATAATGCGGCCATGGCCGTCTTGTACTTCTTTGATCACGGCCTTGAGGCGTTCCTCAAACTCACCACGAAACTTTGTGCCAGCGACCAATGAGCCGAGATCCAATGACACGAGGTCTTTGTCTTTCAAAGTCTCAGGCACGTCGCCAGACACGATGCGCTGGGCCAAGCCCTCGGCAATAGCTGTCTTGCCCACGCCCGCTTCGCCGATCAAGACCGGATTGTTTTTTGTCCTGCGGCTCAAGACCTGCATGACGCGGCGGATCTCATCATCGCGGCCGATGACAGGGTCTAATTTGTCTTGGCGCGCTAACTCAGTCAAATTCTTGGAATATTTAATCAAAGCTTGATATTTGGTTTCCGGTTCAGGCGAATCAATCGTGGCATTGCCGCGCACATCTTTCAGAGATTTGATGATGTTGTCTGTATCCACATTGTATTTTACGAGCGTGGTCGCGACTTCGGACGGAGTATCAGCCAAAGCCAAAAGCAGATGTTCAGTTGAAATAAACTCATCCTTGAAATAACGCGCAGCTTTTTCAGCTTGCACAAAAGCGCGGGCCAAATCCTGACCAAAATAAACTTGGCCCAAGTTATTATTCATGTCAGTCGTGACTTTTGGCAGCTGGGCCAACTGAGTGCTCAAGTCGCTGAACAGGTGAGTGATATCAACCTGGAGCTTCTTCAGGATTGAAGGCACGACAGAACCTTCTTGCTGCAGCAAGGCCAAGCACAAATGCACAGGCTCCAAAGCCTGTTGGCCGTTTTCTATGGCGATCTGATGGGCCAATTGAATGGCCTCTTGGCTTTTGGTGGTGAAGTTTTGGGGTAACATATGTTTAGCACTCTTAGTGCTTGAGTGCTAACATTAAACCATACAATTTTATCTGATGCAACAGCTGGATTTCAGCTAACTGGAGCCAAACAATCCACAGCTGTTCATTGCCGTTCCAAAACTTTGAATGTAACATCTCGTATGAATTATGGATCCCAAGATCAGGCGCCTCGTTAAAATCACTCTGCTGTGCGCTGCTGTCTTCATCATCTGGTCTTGTATTGGTTTGATCCGCAATGATTTCAGCATAGAGATGTTATGGGGAACTGGCATCGGGTTTTTAAGCATTTTTGTTTTGGCCTTGGCTTTTAACATGCGCAGGTTTGGCTACTGGCGCGGCTTGGGCGTGCTGGCCGTCGTGCTGGCCATTGTTTATGGCGCGCTGATATTGAACGCGGCCAAAGGTTGGCCATTTGGTTTTTTGGCTTACCACGACATACTCGGCTGGAAAACCTTGGGCGTGTCTTGGCCCTTGCCCATACTTTGGTCTGCGATAATCGGCATCAGCCTGATCATCAACCAGCCAAAAACAGAATCACATGACCCAAAAAAAATATTCTCGTGGGCTTTTGATACTGGCATCTGCTCTTTGGCCGCTGCGCTGATCATAGAACCTTTGGCGCGCAATGCCGGAGCAATGTCCTGGTCTTCATCCGGTTCCATCTTAGGCGTGCCTGGCATGGATTTTTTGGGCTGGTTCTTGGTCGGATTTGTTTCCAACTTCTCAGCCATCCTGATCATGCGCATATGGAGAGAGCCGGGGATTGAGACTGAGTCTGATATCCTGTTTTTTCTGTCTGCGTTTTGTTTGCCGATCTTTTTATTGGCCTGGAAACTGAACCTGGCGCTTATTCAGATTTTTGCCGCTATTCTGTTTTTAGCTACTTTAGGGATCGCAATTCTGAAAATACTAAAAAAGAGACAAGAAACAAGTAACAAGATACAAGAGTATTAGAGAACTCTTGTCATTTTTCCGTTGGCTTTTTCGGTTCCAACAAAGGCAGGACCGGACGCTCAATAATCAATAGATCGTTGTAATTTGAATATTCTGTTTTCAACTGACCGTCATTGGTCTGCATCTGGACATACTGGATCTCTGGTTTGGAATTGACGCAAAAGCCAATGTCATACAAAGCGTCGCTCAGCTTATATTTGGTCTTGAACAGATTGCACTGGGCGATTTCTTCGTAGCTGATTCGCATCGGTGCATCAGCTGGCACGCCAAAAGACAACAGCGAATCATCGTTTGAAACCATTGAAGCGAAAAATTCTTCGGCAAAAGATTTTGCGGTCAAATCATTTTGGATGACCCACTTGGTCTTGTCAGCCTGGATATAAACCGTTGAACCAATGGCCACCATGCCTAACTCCTGATTGTCCGACGTCTTGAGAGTTGCACGCAAGCGCAAAGGCTTTATATATTCCAGATTGCCGGTAGTAGTGCCTTTTGAGTCTTCCTTGGTTATCTTGGCCTTAAAGCTTTTTGCCGCATGAAAATTTTTGACAGCCAAATCAAGCTGGCTGCGTTTGAAAGCATCTGAGTTTTTGTCATCCGACAGATCTTTGGGCAAATACGGCTGTTCTTGGCCTTGTGCAGTCTGATCTTTCGGCAATTCTTTTTTCGCGCAACCCAAGCCGAACAAAACGAGTGCAGACAAAACGAAAAAAATGGGAATTCCTCTCTTGCAACTTGTAACTTGTAACTTGTAACTTATTTTTGAAATTCTTTTCATATGATTTGTGTTATATGTTGCGTGTTACATGTTACAAGAATCATTTAGTTACATGCGCCACGTTGCCGCAAGTCACGGACTGATCCAGTGCGATATTGCAGACTCTGTAATAAGTTGTTTTGCCTGCAGCCACGGCCGTATCGCGCCAAGCTCGGGTAGAAATGTCATTGAAGGCCTTGATCCAGAATTGTTTTGGGAAATACAGATTTGGGTCTGTCGTTGACTTCACGATCACATACGTCTTGAATTCTGAAGATGCCATGGTCCAGCCTAAATTTGCGCCGTATGCATCCAAAGAAACATCCAGCTGCATTTCAGTGCCGGAAAATTTCACGGGCAGAGGCGCGGGCGTTGATTTAGGATTAGCTGACGGGTTTTTGGCTGCAGTCGTTGGTGTGCGAGTCGTGGTTTTTGTCTGAGTGGTAGTCTTAACGCCAGGAGTTGATGGGACAGCGACTTTCGTGACCTTCACATCAATGGTCGTGGTCGCGATGCCGTTGCCGACTGAGACCGGGATGCTGGCTTCGTCCTTATCCAAATTGACTTCAATATCAAACTTGCCCTGATATGGCTCGTGCGGAAGCTTAGCCACCCAGACGATCTTGGCGTCCGTGGTTCCAACGATATGGATGGAGGATTGCCAGGTGGATGTGGCCAACCCAGGCGAAAGTATATCCAACTTGGGCAAAGGCATGGCGCCTGTCTGCACAGGCTGTTCGCTTGCTTTGCATCCAGCTCCCAATACGGCGAAAACGCCCAAAATCGCAAAAAATAGTGTCTTTTTCATACGCGGATATTATAGCACGAGCAACGATTACAATCACTTTAACCAACCCCCGTAGTCATTGCGAACGAGCAGTGAAGCAATCTCATACCTGCACACTGAAGTACTTTGGTTGATTGGTAAGAGATTGCCGCGCTATCGCTCGCAATGACACAAAGTGTGGTGTAAGATGTTCGGCATATGCCAGGAACTCTATACATAGTCGCCACGCCCATCGGCAATCTGGAAGACATTACTTTGCGCGCCAAGCGGATCTTGAGCGAAGTGGACTTGATCGTGTGCGAAGACACGCGCGTCACATCCAAGCTCCTCGCCAGATTCGAGATCAAAAAGCCGCTCAAGCCCTTGCACCAGCATTCTGACGACCATCAGTTGTCTTATGTTGCGCAAGAAGTTTTGGACGGCAAAAACGTGGCCTATGTTTCGGATGCTGGCACGCCAGGCGTGAATGATCCGGGCGGACGACTGGTCCAAATCGCCATGGAAGCGGGGATTCCTGTGAGCCCCATCCCAGGCGCATCGGCTTTGACTACCGCGATGTCTGTATGCGGATTCCCGACCGAGCATTTTACTTACCTAGGATTTATACCGCACAAAAAAGGCAGGCAGACTTTTTTCAAGGACGTGGCCGCGCGCAAAGAAGCCGTGATCTTTTTTGAATCAACGCATCGCTTGGTCAAGACATTGGAATCACTGGCAACGACCTTGGACGCGAAACGGATGATGTTCGTGGGCCGCGAGCTCACGAAAATGCATGAGACTTTGTATCGCGGCACAGCAGCCGAGGTGTTGGCGCAAGTGAAAGCCACGAGCGATAAAGGGGAGGCGGTGATTATAGTAAGTCCGGTTTGATCCCCTGATCCGCCTTAGGCGGATCTGTCCCCTTGATAAGGGGACGGTTTACCAGGTTATGAAAAAACTAGTAAAAGGAGGGTGCTTTCTCCCTTATAATCCAGAGCTCGTTGAACGCGCCAAAGAGATGCGCAAATCACCGACCTTGGCAGAGCGCAAACTGTGGCACAAGCTTCAAGATCTAAGTCCCAGGTTTTTACGTCAGAGGCCGATTGATAATTTTATTGTGGATTTTTATTGTCCAAAACTGAAACTTGCAATTGAAGTTGACGGAGGTCATCATTTTAACCAAGAGGGCAAAGGACATGATTTAGAACGTACAGCTATTCTCGAATCATACGGACTCGAAGTCGTGCGTTTTACAAACGACGAAATTCTAAACAATTTTGATGAAACGATCCACCGGATTATAAAGTTGATTAACCGTCCCCTTCCCAAGGGGACAGCTCCGCCCTCCGAGGGTGGAGCAGGGGATCTTTTCTAGACAAATCCACTAAAATCCCGTATTCTTAGGTGAGATTGCTTCGTCTTCGGACTCCTCGCAATGACAGAAAAAAATATGGACAAGAAATTTTTTGTTACTACGCCGATCTATTATATCAATGACCGGCCCCATATCGGCTCGGCTTACACGACCGTGGTCGCGGATGCTTTGGCGCGCGCCCATCGTTTGCGCGGAGACGAAACGTTTTTCTTGACTGGCACGGATGAGAACAGCCAGAAGAATGTTGAGGCTGCAGAAAAAGCAGGCGAAAAGGATCTGCAGAAATATTTGGATAACATGGCCGCGATTTGGCAGAGCACTTGGAAGACGCTTGGTATCAGCTACGACGATTTCATCCGCACGACTGAAGAGCGCCACTTGAAAGCTGTGGAACGCTTTTGGAAAGCAGTTGATGCATCCGGTGACATCTACAAAGACACTTATGAGCGCGAATATTGCACGGGCTGCGAAGAATTTAAGACAGCTGCTGAGCTAGTGGATGGCAAGTGCCCCCTGCACCCGAATCGCGAGCTGGAAATCGTGAGCGAAGAAAATTATTTTTTCCGCGCCTCAAACTATCGCGATGATCTGCTCAAGCTGTACCACGAAAAACAGGAATTCGTTCAGCCAGTTTCCAGGCAAAACGAAATCAGGAACTATGTGAAGCAAGCCATGGGTGATTTTTCCATTTCGCGCGAATCCAAAAAGATTTCCTGCGGCATTCCAGTGCCAGGCGATGACACTCAGCGCATTTACGTCTGGTTTGACGCGCTCATCAACTACATGTCAGCTGTTGGCTATGGCACAGACGATAAGCTGTTCAAAAAATGGTGGCCAGCTAGTCTGCATTTGATCGGCAAAGATATCATCAAGTTCCATTGCGCTTTGTGGCCAGCCATGATCATGAGCGCGGCCAAGAGCGATGAGCTGTTGCGCGACGAAAACAACAATGCGCTTTTGCCTGAACGCGTTTTCGCGCACGGCTTCTTCACTGTTGACGGACAAAAGATGAGCAAATCGCTCGGCAACGTGGTTGACCCGCTTGAGTTGATCAAAGAATATCCGTTTGATGTTATTCGGTATTTCTTATTGCGCGAAATACCTTTTGGCGAAGACGGAGACTTTTCCGAGAAACGCTTGGCTGGCAGATATTCCAGCGACCTGGGAAACACGCTCGGCAACTTGCTCAACCGCGCCGTGTCCATGAGCCGGAAATATTTTGACAACAAAGTGCCGACCTTGAATGCTGATGACGCTAAAGTCGCGCTCGCAAACACGACCTGGGCTGGCGCAGAAGGCTTGGAAACATTATGGCAATCAGTTGACGCGTACATCAATAACGCGCGTTTGGATTTGGCTTTAGAGGCCATTTGGACAGGGGAGGGCTCGGGTTTGATTGCGGCTAACAAGTACGTTGAGGAAACAAAACCATTCAAGCTGGCCAAAGAGGACATGGAAAAATGCGGGCTTGTGCTCTATTCACTCCTTGAATCCTGCCGCCACTATGCCTGGATGCTCCAACCCGTAATGCCAGACATTGCCAAACAGATTATTGAACAGCTTGGCCAGGATTACGCAGTTGAAAGCAAAAAGAACTTCAAAGAATTAAAAGCCTGGGGAGGGTTGAAGCCAGTGTCTAGTCTGCCGGAACCGAAGATCTTGTTTCCGAAGATGTTATGAGCAATATAACTAAACAAGATATCCTAGACGCTATCCGCAAAACCGCAGAAAAAAATGGAGGGAGTCCTTTAGGCGCGGCTAGATTCGAAAGTGAGTCCGGTTTCAAGCCCTATGACTGGGAAAAATTTTGGACCAAGTTTGGAGATGCGCAGCGAGAGGCAGGATTTGTTCCAAATCAGTTTAGTTTTGCCTATGCTGACGAATTACTCATTCAAAAATTAATTGACCTGATACGCAAACTAAACCGGTTTCCTGGAAGGAGAGACCTAACCGTGGCAAAAAATAGTAATGCGGCTTTTCCAAGCGAAAGCGCCTTTCGTCGTTTTGGCAATACCAAGAAAGAACAGGCAAAAAAAGTGTATACATACATTAAGGATAAAAATGGTTATGAAGATATCGTGAACATATGTACGCTCATTATAAAAGAAACACTCGGACAAAAAAATCTTGAAAAAAATGGTAACAAAAGCGGAGAAATCGGGGAGGTTTATCTTTTTAAATCCGGCCGCTATTATAAAATCGGCAAAACCAACGATACGGTGCGACGCGGCGCCGAGCTACGGATTCAACTACCAGAAAAAATGGACTTAATCCACTCAATCAAGACTGATGATCCGAGTGGAATTGAAGCTTATTGGCACAAACGTTTCGAAGCAAAAAGAATGCAAGGGGAATGGTTTGATTTGAATTCCGCCGATATAAAAGCATTTAAACGTTGGAGGCGCATCATCTAAGGTATTTTTTGATTCAGTAAAAAAATTGTGCCAAGATCCCTCCAATCGTCCTCGACTAGGCTCGTCCTCCGTCGGGATGACATCAGTAAAACGAGGTACGTTGTACGTAGTACGTGGTACGAGGGTATGCTAGAATAGCATCATTATGCTTCTTTTTAACATTATATTAGCCCTAGCCTTGATTGCCTTTATTGGCTTAGGCCTAAAAGACGGGCTTATTGCCTCTTTGGGGCGCATCGTAGGCGCAGTTATCGGGTTTATTGCGGCTAAGGCCTGGTATTTGGGGCTTTCGGCCGTGTTTGCGCCATTCATGCCCTCCAGCTGGGCCCAAACCTTCGCATTTTTGCTCATCTTTATCTTGGTAGACAAGTTGGTCGGTTGGATCTTCAGCGCGTTAGACAAAACTTTCAAATTCTTGGCCGTAATTCCGTTCATGAAATCAGCCAATAACTTGGCCGGTGGATTTGTTGGATTTTTTGAAGGCATTGTTGTCTTGGGCGGTGTTATCTGGTTTTTGCGCATGTTCCCAATCCTGCCTTTCCTGACTCCTTACGTCACCAAAAGCGCAGTCTCAATTTTTATCTACACGATTTTCTCAACTGTTCTCGGGATACTACTATAATACCGACTGACAACTGACAACTTACAAGAGTGGCCAGGTTACTCTTGTAAGTTGTAAGTTGTAAGTTTGCAGTTAAGTTAAGTTATGTTAATCGACACTCACAGCCATCTACATTTCAGTTCGTATGACCAAGACCGCGAACAAGTGCATCAAAGGATGCGCGAATTTGATGTAAAAACAATTACAGTCGGAACTGCCATGACAACGAGCGCGTCTGCAGTTGAGTATGCGGAAAAACATGCTGATACTTGGGCCGCGGTCGGTTATCACCCTGAACACTTGACCAGCCCGTTTGAAGACGAGGATGAAAAAGGTGTGCTTGATGTGCCATATGATGCAGATGAGCTGAAACGTCTGGCTCAATCTCCCCGCGTTGTTGCGATCGGCGAAACTGGATTGGATTATCATCGCTTGGAAGAAGGGGACAAGGCTTCCCGTGAAAAACAAATCAAATGTTTTCGCGAACAAATCCAAATTGCGCAAGAATTGAACAAAGCCTTGATCGTCCACATGCGCGACGCCTTTTTAGATACGTACAACATCCTCCGTGATACGCGAAATGTGACACGTGAAACGTTTGCGGCAAACGACAAGTCACGAATCACGTCTCAAGAGTCACAAATCGTAATTCATGCTTTCTCTGGCACATATGAAGAAGCTAAAAAGTTTTTAGACTTGGATTGTTATCTTGGCATCGGCGGCATCGTGACTTTCAAGCCGCGCAAAGGAACGCTTGCGATAGATTCTTTGTCTGAAATCGTGAAAAAAATTCCGCTGGATAAAATCTTGTTGGAAACAGATGCGCCGTGGCTCGCTCCCCAGCCAGTGCGCGGGCAAAGGAATGAACCGACTTATGTGCGCTTCGTGGCAGAGCACATCGCCAAAATCCTGGAGCTTCCATACGAACACATTTGCGAGATGACAACAGAGAATGCGAGGAAGTGTTTTAGGACCTAACTCACCGGCTCACATGCGTTCGCCACCCTCTCTTACCCATTCGACTCGCATCAACTTACGCTCGCTCAGGGCAGGCTATCAGAGAGGGCTCAGGGCTCAAACAGTTCAACTGATAAATTAAAGTCCTTCCCTTGGTGTAAGGGAAGGACAGACTTGTCATCCACGGCTAAAGGCAGCCTAGTGGGATGACAAGTCAGGATGAGTTAGTCTTATTGACCAATTCCACTTGAGCTGGTTAAATTTGTCCTTACCAACACCAGGAGGGACGCAATGCTCAAAGCACTTTGGCTCATTTCATTGGTTTTTCTCGTTGCCTGCCACGCACAAGCTCCAGCAGCAGCGCCTGCTCAGCCCAAACCCAAGACCTCGTTCAGGCTTGCCTCGGTCCTCTTCAACAAGTTCATGATCATCACAGTGGAAGAGCCGTCGTATGCCAAGGTCCGCTGTGCTGACGCAGATGCTCAAAAGACATACCGCGATCTCCGCGAGCTGTCAGAGATACTGCTCAATGTCAGGATGATGGACCCTGGGCTTTACTACGAGATCTCAATCGCAGACTGCGTGTGCGAAGGTTTCAACGGCTACCAAGTTGAACGTCGTTCTTCAGAAGTCGTCGTCCACTGCAAGAAGGGAGGCTGAGATGTCAACATCCATATACGAGGCCTACAAATGGAACAATCTGGCTCTTGTGGAGGCGTTTGCGAATGCCGCGGCCAGGTTGGGCGTGAGCAGTAGCGGCCTGGCAATATACGTCATGGGATTGGATGATCGCAAAACATTCGATTTCCTGAAAACAGTTCTGCGCGCTCGTCTTGACGGGCATTCTCCGCCCTTTGACCGTGAGGCAAAGGTGAAAGCCATCAAACCGTACTGTCCGCACAAGATCTTCGGCGACCCTGCGCTCTGGTTTACACCCGGGACAAAGCATGAACTCAAAGAGGGCGATGTTTGCACTGTGCATTCCATGCACTACCAAAGCGACGGCACGTGGATGGTGGTGCTACGCGAACACGAAATAAACAGAAGCGAGACCTACTTCCTCTACGACGCCAAGGATCTGGCACCTGTTACCTAGCCGTTGGACCCCCAACGGTTTTTTTGTTAGGACGCGAGGGACGCCAGGTACGTTAGGGACGTGATGGACATTTGCCGTAAAAACGGCACCATTGACAGTTAGTTCAAGAAATTTTATACTCTTGGCGTCTTTTAAAAACATGACAACCGAGCCACTCGGCAATAAACCGAACCAAAACAGACCTGCAGACAAGGGTTTGAGCGTTGCTCAAGCCTTCAAGTTTGCATGGGAAATGGGCTATACCATGGCCATCCCCCTGGTCTTATTGGCTCTTGGAGGAAGATTGCTGGACAAACACTTCAACACCTCCCCAGTGTTTTTATTGACCGGCATCCTGGCCTCGATCGTGATTTCATCCATCCTTCTTGGCTTTAAGGCAGTTTCCATCATCTCCAGGGTCTCGGGGGAAAAAGAACCTAATGCAAAATTCTAAATGCAAAATGCAAAATTCATGAGCCGCTGTTGCGGGTTTGACAAGATGAGAGCCGAAGGCCTCCAACATTTTGAATTATTAATTTTGAATTTTGAATTCTCAGGGTGCGTATGTTAGCAATCTCAATCGGACCAGAAGTCCTTACTACAATCGCAGGATTCCCGATCACCAACACGCTTTTAGTTGCGGCAGTAATCTTCGTTTTGATAGTCATCATCGCCATTTCGCTCAAGCGCAATCTGAACGTAAATAAACCGGCGAAAGGTTTTGCAGGCGTGGTTGAGGCAGGCATGGAAATGTTTTTGGATTTCATTGATTCGATCACGAATGACCATTACAAATCATTGCGCATTTTCCCGATCGTAGCCACGATCTTTTTTATCGTGCTTTTTTCTAATTTGGTTGAGCTTGTCCCAGGCTTAGGATCCATCGGCATTTGGGAAGAACACGGCGAGGGCATGATCCTGGTCCCATTCATCCGCTCCATGTCCGCTGACTTGAACTTCACTTTCGTGGTCGCCATCTTTGCCATGGTCTCAGTCCAGGTCATGGGCATGCGCTTCTTGAAAGTCGGGCCATACTTGGGGAAATTCTTCGTGGCTCCATGGAAAAAACCGTATTTCATCGGCACGTTCGTGGGCTTGCTGGAATTCATGTCTGAATTTTCAAAGACGCTTTCGTTCGGCTTCCGCTTATTCGGCAACATCTTCGCCGGCGAAGTGCTTTTGGCTGTCATGGGTTTTCTTTCTCCGTTTCTGGCGCCTTTGCCGTTCCTCTTCCTTGAACTCTTCGTGGGCTTTGTCCAAGCCTTGGTATTTTCCACTTTGACCATTGTGTTCTTGTCCATGGCCACGACCGGGCATGATGAGCACGAAGAGCACGGCAAGCGCGCTGATTATTCCAAAGCCACGTTCGGCGGCAAGCCAGGCGGCGTGCAGAACCAAATCAATTCGTAGGAGCATAAGACGTCTGGCTGAATTTTCGGCCGGACATTTATTCCCTTACGCGATTCCAGCGACTCTAAACAAAACAAAATGTCATGCCGAACTCGATTCGGCATCTCGATACCAAAGTACTGATGTACATCAGTGTCGGGATCCTGAATCAAGTTCAGGATGACGTACAAAGTCGACTGGTAAGTGTATTAATTCATCAAGTTTATGGCAGACGTCAGTGTTGTTTCCTCCAATTTGGAGAGCGTCAAGCTCATTGCTATGGGCCTGACAATCGCCATCGGCGGCATGTTCCCGGCTTATGGCATCGGCAAAGTCGGCGCCAAGGCCATGGAATCCATCGGGCGCAATCCCGAGGCAGCTTCCAAGGTCATGACAGCCATGCTTATCGGCGCAGCTTTCATCGAAGCTATCGCCATTTACGCATTGGTCGTTGCTTTGATCATCAAGTTCGTATAGTCCTCAACGTCATGCCGAACTCGTTTCGGCATCTCGATACCAAAGTACTAATGCACATCAGTGTCGGGATCCTGAATCAAGTTCAGGATGACGGAAAGAAGTTTCGCATTTGCGATTGGTCGTCCCTGAGCGTAGTCGAAGGGGCGGCCAGTAACGGACTGCGAAAGTCCTCAACCAAAAAATTATGACTGACATGCTCACAAAGCTCGGAATCGACTGGAGGCTGTTCATCGCACAGCTCGTCAATTTCCTGATCCTGTTTATCGTGCTCCGCATCTTTGCCTGGAAGCCTTTGCTTTTAGCGCTTGAAGAGAGGCGCGCCAAGATAAAGAAAGGAATAACAGATGCTGACAAGGCAGCCAAGAAACTTTTGGAAACCGAAAAGGAAAAAGAAGAAGTCTTGGCCAAGGCGCGCAACGAGGCCATGAAGATCGTGGAAACAGCCGAGCAAAAAGCCTCGGGCCTTAAGGATGAGAAGCTGCGCATGGCCCGCGAAGAGATCGATACACAGCTCAAAGAGGCCAAGGACATCATCAAGAACGAAAAGGCCGCGACATATGATGCGCTCAAAGCTGATATCGCCATGCTGGTAGCCAAAGCCTCGGGTAAGATCGTGGAAGGCTTGGATGAAAAAGCGCACCAAAAGCTGATCCAGGAATCAATCCGCGATCTGGAAAACGCATAACCTATGGCAGGCTCAAACAGGATCATCACTGATATTGCCCAGGCAGCCGTAAAAGCGGCGCAGGCCAAGGACTGCACGGAAAAACTTCTGCAGGATTTTGCAGTGCTGGCTGAGATGTTCCAAACCACGCCCGGCCTGGCAGAAGCCCTATCGGATTCAGGCGTAGCGCTTGAGACAAGATACAACGCCCTGAAAAAAGCCGGACATGAATTGCACGAGTATTCCATCAATGCAGTCGCCTTGCTCATGCAAGACAACAAGCTCTCGCACTTCCAGGACTTCAAGGAGCAAGTGGAGACTGCGGCGCGCGAAATCTCGAAACACTTTGAATGCACGGCCCTGACGGCGATCCCGATCCAGGCCGAAGAAAAAAGGAAACTCAAATCCGCTTTGGAAAAACATCTGGGAGGCACGGTCAGCCTGAACTGCCAAGTGGATCCAAACGTCATCGGCGGCCTCTCAGTCTCATGCGGCGATTGGCGCTATGTCTCAACCATTCAGTCAAAACTCCAACAACTAACAAAACACCTATCAATCAATTCGTAAATTCGTCCAAATTCGTAATTCGTAGACCATACTAATCAACATATAAACTATGAAGACTAATCTCACTGCTGCGGCCAAAATCTCAGAACAGCTCACCGAGCAAATCAAGTCGTTCCATGCCAAGAGCACGACCGAGGAAGTCGGCGTTGTGCGCGAGGTCGGCGATGGCATTGCTTCCATCAGCGGGCTCAAGCATGCCAAATCCATGGAAATGCTTTCGTTTGAGGACGGATCCATGGGCGTAGCGCTCAACCTGGAGCATGATCGCGTGGGCGCCATGGTTTTGGGCGAATGCACTGGCATCAAAGCCGGCCAAACTGTGCAGGCTACGGGCCGCATCCTTTCCATCCCGGTCGGCAATGGCGTGCTCGGCCGCGTGGTCAACCCGTTGGGCCAGCCTTTGGACGCTAAACCGGCTTATCAGGAAGAGAAAGTCTATCCGATAGAAAAAATCGCACCAGGCGTGATGACGCGCCACCCGGTTGATACGCCGCTCATGACTGGCGTCAAATGCGTCGACTCTTTGATCCCGATCGGCCGCGGACAGCGCGAGCTCATCATCGGCGACCGCCAAGTGGGCAAGACTGCCATTGCAGTCGATACGATCATCAACCAAAAAGGCAAGAACGTGATCTGTATTTACGTTGCCATCGGCCAGAAGGATTCCAAGGTCGCGAAGATCGTGGCCAAGCTCAAGGAAACCGGAGCCATGGATTATACGATCGTGGTGAATGCCAGCGCCTCTGACCCGGCTTCCATGCAATACATCGCGCCTTATGCCGGCTGTGCCATCGGCGAATTCTTCATGGACCAGGGCAAGGATGCATTGGTCGTCTATGATGACCTATCCAAACACGCTTGGGCCTATCGCGAAGTTTCTTTACTCTTGCGCAGACCGCCAGGCCGCGAAGCCTATCCGGGCGACGTCTTTTATCTCCACTCGCGCCTGCTGGAACGCGCTGTGCGCTTAAGCAAGGAATACGGCGGCGGATCGCTCACGGCTTTGCCGATCATCGAGACTCAAGCCGGCGACGTGTCTGCTTACATTCCGACGAACGTCATCTCAATCACTGATGGACAGATATTTTTGGAAAGCGACTTGTTCTACCGCGGCATTCGCCCGGCTTTGAACGTAGGCTTGTCCGTGTCGCGCGTCGGCGGCGCTGCCCAGACAAAGATCATGAAGAAGATCGCCGGCCCGGTGCGCTTGGATTTGGCCCAGTTCAGGGAATTGGAAGCATTCGCCCAGTTTGCCACGGATTTGGATGAGGGTACGCGCAAACAGATCGAGCGCGGACGCCGCACAGTGGAAATTCTGAAACAGGATCAGTTCGTGCCAATGGCTTTGGCTCACCAGATCGCAGTCATCTATGCAGTGACCAAAGGCTTGTGCGACGAAATCGCCATAGACAGCATCCGCGATTGGGAAGCTGGCCTGCACGATTTCTTGGATGCAGAACAGGCAGACCTTTTGTCATCGATCGAAGAGCGCAAAGAAATGTCGCCTGACATCGAATCAATGCTCACCAAGGCACTGAAGGATTGGAACCAGGCCTTTAAACAAAACAAATAACTCTATATGTCATCTTGAGCGGAACGAATGTGAAGTCGAAAGATCTGGCTTGATCAGCAATACAGAACGGTCCAGATCCTTCGACTCCGTCCAACTTCGCTCAGGATGACAAAAAGAATATGCCCTCAGGAACCAGATTAATTAAATCGCGCATCAAGTCCATTTCCAGCACGCGCAAAATAACCAAAGCCATGGAGCTTGTGGCCGGCGCCAAAATGCGCAGGGTCGTTTCCATGACCATGGACAGCCGCCATTACAGCGGGAGCGTGAAGTCCATCGTGGAGGATATCCGGCCCATGATCAACCAGCGCGCCCATCCTTTGCTCTACGGCTGCAAAGAAGCAGAGCACACGATCCTGGTGGTCGCGGCTTCGGACAGGGGATTGTGCGGCAGTTTCAATGCCCAGCTCGTGAAAAAATGCGCTGAGTTCCTGAAATCCAGGACTGAACCCGTAAAGATCGTGACCGTGGGCAAAAAAGTAGAATTACCTTTGCAGAAACTCGGAGCGCAGATCATGGCCTCGTTCCCGTCCATTTCCAATGCGCCGTCGTTTGACCGCTCCAAAAGCGTGGGCCAGATGGTTTATGATGAATTCCTGAGCCGCAAGGCTGACCGCGTGTTCGTGTGCTACTCGGATTTCAAGAGCACGATCACTCAGGTGCCGACCATTGTCCAGCTCCTGCCCATTATTCCGGAAGAAGAGCTCTCGGGCGGGACATGCAAAGAAAATTTCAAGGAAGATGATATCCGCGAAGAAATGTCTGACGCAGAAAAAATAGATTACGATCGTTCAAGGATGAGCAAATACCCGAATGATTACACCGTGACGTTTGAACCGACTCCCCAGTATGTTTTGGATCACTTGTTGCCCAGGTTGATAGATACCCGGTTGTACCAAGCCATGCTTGAATCAGCTGCTTCAGAATTCTCATCGCGTATGATGGCCATGCGCAGTGCCACTGATTCGGCCAATGAGATGTTGGACAACCTTACCTTCACGTTTAACCAGGCGCGCCAAGCCAGCATTACCCGAGAGATTTCAGAAATCTCTGCTGGCAAAGCCGCTCTTGAGAACTAACTATCAAAAAAATTATTAAATGCTATCATCCCTAATTGTCATCTCGACCGAAGTGGAGAGATCTCGGAAACAGAAGTCGCTTGGTTACTTTAGATCGACGATTTCTCGACTCCGTCAAACTCCGCTCGAAATGACACAAGACGTATTATGAAAGGAACAATCACACAAGTTATCGGTCCAGTGGTAGACGTCTCGTTTACCGGAGAACCGCCAGCCATCTACAACGCACTCACCATTGAGCGCGAAGGCGGCGCGCTCACGCTCGAGGTCGCTCAGCACCGCGGCGGAGGAGAAGTACGCACCATTGCCATGTCCAGCACAGATGGCCTGGAACGCGGCATGGAAGTGGCTGACACAGGCGCCCCGATTTCTGTACCAGTGGGCAAGGTCACGCTCGGTCGCATGTTTGGCGTCACAGGCCAGGTGATTGATGGCGGCGCGCCAGTCAATGCAGCGGAACTGAATCCGATCCACCACAAAGCTCCGACCTTTGCCGAACAGTCAACCAAGATCGAGATCCTGGAAACAGGCATCAAGGTCGTTGATTTGATCTGCCCGTTCTTGAAAGGCGGCAAAATCGGCTTGTTCGGCGGCGCTGGCGTGGGCAAAACAGTGATCGTGATGGAACTGATCCGCAACATCGCCACAGAGCACGGCGGCTATTCCGTGTTCGCCGGAGTCGGCGAGCGCACCCGTGAAGGCAATGCCTTATGGCGTGAAATGAAAGAATCAGGCGTTATCGATAAAACAGCTTTGGTCTTCGGCCAAATGAACGAACCGCCGGGCGCTCGCGCACGCGTGGCTTTGACCGCACTCACCATGGCTGAATATTTCCGCGACAAACAGAATCAAGACGTTTTGCTTTTCATCGACAACATTTTCCGCTTTACCCAAGCTGGTTCAGAAGTCTCGGCTTTGCTCGGACGCATTCCATCAGCTGTGGGCTATCAGCCGACCCTGGCCACTGAAATGGGCGCACTCCAGGAACGCATCACTTCCACCAACAAAGGCTCCATCACTTCAGTCCAGGCCGTGTATGTGCCGGCTGATGACTTGACTGACCCGGCACCGGCCACGACCTTCGGACACTTGGACTCAACAGTCGTGCTCTCGCGCCCTTTGACCGAACTCGGCATTTATCCGGCTGTGGATCCGTTGGACTCATCTTCAACTATTTTGGATCCAAAGATCGTGGGCGAACGCCATTACAAAGTGGCCCGCGCCGTGCAGAAAATCCTGCAGCGCTATAAGGACTTGCAGGATATCATTGCCATCATGGGCATGGATGAACTTTCGGAAGATGACCGCATGACAGTGGCCCGCGCCCGCAAAATCCAGAAATTCTTGTCTCAACCAATGTTCGTGGCTGAAGTGTTTACCCAGAACCCGGGCAAGTACGTGACCTTGGAGCAGACCATCTCTGGTTTTGAAGAAATCTTGGAAGGCAAGCATGACGACAAGCCAGAACAAGCTTTCTACATGAAGGGCGATATCTCAGAAGTAAAGGCCTAATTTACGTACAACGTACCACGTTCCACGTACAACGTTGTACGAAGTACGTGGTACGATCTAAGGTATAAATATGCTATTTGAGCTGATAACACCGGAGAAAGTCGTCTTTAAGCAAGAGATAGACCAAGTGACCCTGCCGACCATGGACGGCGAGATTACGATTTTGCCGAACCATATCGCGCTCGTAGCCCAGCTCGTGCCAGGCGTGGCCGTGCTTAAGGCTGGCGAAACCAGCGAAGACGTGGCAGTTTCAGGCGGGTTTATCCAGGTGGACGGCAAAGGCGGCATCCGCGTGCTGGCTGATACGGCTGAACGCGGCGAGCATCTTAATCTAGATGATATTGAAGCCGCAAAAAAGCGCGCCGAAGAAGTGATGAAGAGCATGGTCAGGACAGATGACCAGTCTTTTGCCAGGGCTGCGGCTGAATTGGAGCGCGAAATGGCACGCTATAAAGTCGCTTTAAAGTACAAATCAGACAAAGGCCATAAAACCAGGATTGCTGACAAGGAATTGACCGACGAGGCCGGAACAGTATAAGGTATAAATACGAACTACAAAATATTACGGGTACAAAACCTATCCGTAATGCTAGTCCGTAACCATGAGATGCTTCCTGGGAATACCCGTGCCCGGTGATTGCCGGTCTGCACTTAAGGGTCTGTGGCAGCCTACTGATAAAGATAGGTCTGTGCTTAGGCTCGCGGATCCAGGGCAATGGCACATCACTTTGGCTTTTTTCGGCAACGTGGAATACGACAATCTGTTGCGTCTAAAGGAGTTCATCGGCCGTGCGCTT
>Ga0172379_10001670_pt1 | contig 43053 bp, 28 predicted proteins | sample GrowelOW334metaG_FD_119756 | JGI IMG/M metagenome (GOLD analysis project Ga0172379, IMG submission 119756) | Groundwater microbial communities from an aquifer near a municipal landfill in Southern Ontario, Canada - Groundwater well OW334 metaG | ecosystem: Environmental > Aquatic > Deep... | reverse complement strand
CAACCCCACTTAACATCTTTGTTTGTTTTTCCAAAACTTAATTGCACTAACAACCCAATCTGGTCTTTTAGCAGTATAAAGTTCAACAGATTTTGGATTTACATTTTTTACTTTAAAATTAATTGCTCTAGTAACCCAATTAGGTTTTGCTAAGAAAGTGTTAAATCGAGAAAATGGTTTGTAATTGTAATGTACTTTTTCTTTCAACATATAAGTTTGCCACTTAGTTAGCTTCAAGCGTTTAGAAGTGATTTTTGCAATAATTCTTCTCAAAATTAAACGAAAACTAGGTTTTTCGTGAATTAAGGTAATTCCTTTACTAGTAGTATTTACGCTAAAAACATAGCCTGCTTCTTCGAGTTGTTTTGCAAACTCAACAAACTCATCCAAACGCATATGCTTAGAATAATTCAACATTACTTCCTCAAACTCTTCAATAATTAAAGTATCCACAAAAACCACCGCAAAAACCAGTCTACAATCCAGTAGACAAATACCTTATTGAGTAGAACAATATATAAAGGTATACTATAAAGTATACTATTGCATGGAAAATGAGAATAGTAATCTTATAAATAACCCTCCAACTTCTATTATTCCTATGGCAAGAGTTCTCATTACACCAATCTACGAAACGGATTCAATCGTTTTGGCAATTAATAGATTTTCAATTGAAAGAGTTTTCCTTTTAGTTTCAAAGAAGACTGATGATAAGCAGCAAGAAGCTGTAAAATACATAAAAGAGCACTATGAGAAGATTATTGAAGTTAAAGAGAAGAAGACTGAGTTGTATGATATTGTTGAAACTGCTCATCAAGTGAAAGAGATTATTGATGATCAAGCTAATACTGATGAAATCTACTTGAATATTAGTACTGGTCGAAGAACTCAAGCAATGGGAGTTTTATTTGCAGGGTATAAGCGGCCTGCAAGAATAAAAAAAATATTTTACGTTACTGAAGACACTAAGGATGTTATCACTATCCCAATTCTTTCTTTTGATGTAACCGAAGCACAACAAAAAATACTCGACAACATTGAAGACATAGACAAAATAAGCCAAATGTCTAATGAGATCGATGTAAGCAAGGCAATGGTCTACCGAGCAATCAAAGAACTAAAAGACAAAGGACTAATAGAAGAAACAACCAACGGCCACAAACTAACCGAAGCAGGCAAAATAGCAAAAATGTGATACACATGAATTTGCCTGAACCAACTCACAAACAGTTTTCAACTTTAATTGATGAAATTTCTACAGGCAAATTGAAGATTCCCCAGTTTCAGCGACATTTTGTTTGGGATATGAAAAGATCTGCAAAATTATTGGACAGCATTGTTAAAGGATATCCTGTTGGAACTTTTATTTTTTGGAAAACTGCTGAAAGATTACGGTCTGTAAGAAATATTGGCGGATTGTCCTTGCCTGAACCGGCGGTTGGTGAATCTGTTAACTATGTTTTAGATGGGCAACAAAGATTAACAAGTATTTTTGCCGCATTAAAAGGCGAAAAAATAGAACGGATTGATGGAAAAATTGAAGACTTTTCAAATATCTGGATTGATTTAGATGCAAAGGAAAATGAGTCAATAGTAATTATTCCAGTTTCTTCCGAGAATAAACCAAACCAAATAAAAATTACTGATCTTTTATTTGCAGGTTTGTCTGTATTAGCAAATTATCCAAAAGAATACCACTCCAAAATTGATGACTACAAAAAAAGAATTACCTCATATAATTATTCTATAATTCAAGTAAATTCCGTGCCCATTGATATTGCAACGGACATATTTACAAGATTAAATGTTGGTGGAAAACAGTTAAGTACTTTTGAAATAATGGTGGCAAAAACATACGATTACGAAAAAAATTTTGACCTATCTGAGAAATATGGCGAGTTAGTAGAAATATTGTCTGAAGCTGGATATGAAACAATTTCTGATGCATCTATACTGCAATTAATGTCGCTCATCTTATCCAAAGACTGCAAAAAAAGCACAATCCTAAATTTAAAAAAATCAGAATTTATTGAAAAATGGGAGTTAATTTCTGAATCAATAAAAAGCTCTGTAGACTATTTTAGGAATCATTATCATGTTCCTGTTTCACAACTATTGCCTTACAATGCCCTCATAGTCCCATTTTCATATTTTTTCTATCATCACTCTGATCGCCCAACAGGCGATATGCAAAAGTATCTGCAAGATTTCTTTTGGAGAATTTCTCTTTCAGGCAGATATTCTTCAGCAGTGGAGAGTAAGCTGGCGCAAGACATAAAAAGAATTGATGAAATTTTACAAGGAAAATTGCCCAAATATGATTGGCCTGTGAGTTCATCTCCCGAATTTATTAAAGATAATGGTTATTTTAGCGCAGGGAGAAGTTACATAAAAGCAATTTTGTGTATTTATGCCAGCCATAATCCAAAATCATTTGAGGATAATTCAAAAGTAAATATCCAAAATGATTGGCTAAAACAAGCAAATAGTAAGAATTACCACCATTTTTTTCCTAAAGCATTTTTAGAAACTCTTAACAAAGATTGGAAGAAAGTCAATCACATTTTGAACATAACCATAGTTGATGATTACCTTAATAAAAGAAAAATAAGAGACCATGCCCCATCAAAGTACATGGTTGAATTTAAAAAATCCAATAAAAACTTGGAAGAAACCATGAAAACGCATCTCATCGACCTTGAAGGTTCAGGCATATGGAATGATGATTATGATTTGTTTTTTGAGAAAAGAGCCGAGCTTGTGAGCAAGGAAATTGAAAAAAGAATAATTAAACAAGAAATAGATGAAAAACCTCAAGCAGATTTACAAGATGACGATTCAGATTCATATGAAGGGATTGAATATGTTGAATCCCCTATAGATATCGAAAAAAATAATGACTCAATAACTGAACTAGAAGGATTTAAAATTGGATCAAATGTCCAATGGGAAAAGAATGGAAAAATAGTATTAGGAGAAGTACTTAAGTTAGACTCAAAAAGAACAAGGGTTTACGTAAAATATACTGATGATGAAGAATGTTGGGAGAGAATTAACAATAACAAAAATTTCAAGTTAAAATAGGAGGATTAATATCCCAAAGATTTGGAATATTAATAAATGTTTGATTTTTATGGATTTAATTTTAGCAGCTAAAATTGAAACTGCCTTGGGAAAACTTTCGGGCCAAAGTTCAATTTATGATTTGTTCGCTTTGCTGGGCTATCCTAAAGGAATATTATTACAAACTAATTCAAAAAGAAAGAAATCATCGTTTGATTTAAGAAAAGATGATGAAAAAAGGATAAATGAAATTTATTCCATATTAAGTTTTGAAGATAAGTTGCCAGTATTTTTGATTGAGTGTACAACTTTACAAAACTCGTTTATAAAGACTGTAACGGCAACTTTTGATAAACAGTACACCCAGTTCATGTTAATTTTTAGTCAAGAATATAACCAATTAGTTTTTGTTTTACCTAAAAAAGAAAAAGTATCTGAAGGTGAGCAAAAACTTAAGATAACAAAGCTCAACATTGATAAAAACAATATTTATTATACTGATAAAGAAATTCTTACCAGTATTATTTATGAGAAAGATGGACATTGGAGAGAGATATGGAAAAAATGGCTAAATGCTTTCAACGTTGAAAAGGTTACTGGTGCATTCTTTGAGGATTATAAGAAAGCGTTTTTTGGAATAAGAAAGCAAATAAGTAGTCAGCAAATTCAAAGTAAAGATGCTCATGAATTTACTTTGCAATTCCTAAATAGAATAATGTTTATTTATTTTATACAGAGAAAAAAGTGGCTCAAACAAGAAAAATTCATGAAATGGTACTTCGATCAATACAAAATGAACGAGCAATTTGCTTCAAATAACTTTTATGAGAATTGGCTCAAACAACTTTTCTTCAAGGCATTAAATAACAACTCAGGCGAAATTGTTGAGTTGCCAAAAGAAGTAATTGACACAATGCACGAGTTTCCTTATCTGAACGGGGGATTGTTCAGAGAGAATAAATTAGATAGACTGAAAATAGTTGTAACTGATCAAATGTTTAAAACTGTTCTTGAATTCTTTGAAAAGTATAATTTTACTATAAAAGAAGATATGCCTCTTGAAGAAGAAGTAGCTGTTGACCCCCAAATGATTGGTTACGTATACGAGTCACTTGCAAACGTTGCTGACGAGATATATGATAGAAATGATTTGGGCATATTTTATACCCCTCGAATTGAAGTAGACTTTATGTGCAGAAGAACAATTGTAGAATATTTGTCAAAAAACAATCCTGAATTAAGTAAAGACGATTTGTACCACTTTGTATTTGATCCTCATGAACAAAAAGAAAAGATTAAATATTTTACTGAAAAAAATTGGGAAAAGATTGAGGAAGATCTAGATAATGTGTCAGTAGTTGACCCTGCATGTGGTTCAGGGGCTTTTTTAGTGGGTATGCTAAATGTGTTATCCGAGTTATATAAAGTAGATTACAAGCATATAGGGCGAAATGAAATAACGGATTTTGATTTAAAGTTCGGGATAGTCCAGCGGTCTTTATATGGGGTGGATGTAATGCCTTGGGCAATACATGCTGCAGAGTTAAGAATTTGGTTACAGTTAATAGTGGAAACCGAGTTTAAAAAAGAGAAGTTGCGCGAACACCCACTACTCCCAAATCTTAATTTAAATTTAAGAATTGGGGACTCATTGGTTCAAGAAATTGGCGGGTTGAGTTTTAATGTAAGAACAAATAATCTGAAACCTTCCTTAAAAAAGAAACTTGATCTGTTAAAACAGGAAAAAAGAAAATATTTCGAAAACTCCCCAACTGCAAAGTTCAAAGACCCAGAAAACATAAAACGAGAAGAATCAAAACTATTTTCTGAAATCATTGAAGAAAGAATATCTCATCTGGAATTAAAGATGAAAAAGAATGAGCCTTTTGCTAAAACAAAACAAGCTGGGCTTTTTGGCGAGGTAAAAGAACAATCTAAAGATATAAAGAAGTTAAATGAAGAGGCATCAAACGCTCAGAAAATAGTTGAAGAGTCCTACAAAGAAACTCTTTTGTTGAAAAAAATACGTGCGTCCCTTACTGATCCTGAAAAGAAACCATTTATTTGGGACATTGACTTTGCAGAGATATTCGGAGATAAAGATGGGTTTGATATTGTAATTGGGAATCCGCCGTATGTTAGACAAGAAATGATTTCGCCTCCAAACAAAACAAAAATAGAAGTGAAACAAGAAGATAGAAAAGAATATAAGGAAAAACTTGTTGCTTCAATAAAAAATAGATTTGACGAAATAAATGATATTAACCGCCAGAGTGATCTTTATTTGTATTTTTATTTTCATGGATTGAGTTTACTCAATCAGAAAGGCACATTTTGTTTTATTACTTCTAATTCTTGGCTTGATGTCGGATATGGAGCAGAATTGCAAGAGTTTTTGTGCAAATTTGTTCCAATACTCGGAATATACGATAACCCTAAACGAAGCTTTGCACATGCGGACGTTAACACAATTATTGCGTTATTTGGAGCGCCAATACTAAATGATGAATTAAATCAATTAAAAACCACCGGACCAAAATCCTGGTTAATGCTTCAGAACACAGCAAAGTTTATCATGTTTAAGAAGCCATTTGAAGAAGTTATTAATACAAAAATTTTAATTGAAATCGAAAAAGCTCAAGCAATTATAACAACTCAGCCGTTAACAGGATTAGTAAAAAATATCCACAAAACACCTTCATATAGATTATTTCCCATATTGCAAGCTGACTTGCTTGATGATGCTTGGGAGTACCCTGAAGAGTATGATTTTTCCAAAGGCAGATTCAAAGAAGGGAAATATGTGGGCAACAAATGGGGCAGCAAGTATCTTCGCGCACCAGACATATTTTTCAGTATTTTAGAAAAGGGAAATGAGAAACTAACAATTTTTAGCAAGTTAACTGAACTGACTCAAAGAAATACTCTGCAAAATTTTGATTCTATTGTGGAATTAAAAGAAAACTATCTAGTAAATTCCAATTATCCCTATTTGTCATCAGTAAAACAAGTTGATAAAATTAAAATTTCTCCAGCCGAGTTACCAATGTCAATTAAACAAACAACAAAAAATCCAAAAGAATTTCTTGTGCCAGACATTATCTCAAATAGATTCTTAGGGGACAGATTATTTTTCATAGAAGGTGGAAAATTTCTTGTGGGGGACACATTTTTTGTTGCCAAATTGAAGAAAGAATTTGATAAACAATTAGTTAGTGCATTATTGAATTCAACCATATCGTTATTGTTTACAGAGATATTAGGGCGAAAGAATCTTGGCGGGGGATTATTAACAATATATGGACCTGAATTTAGAGGTTTAATTCTACTAAATCCAAGTGTTATCTCTAAAACTAGAATTTCATCAATACTTAAAAATTATGACTTGCTGTCCAAAAGAAAAATAGAATCCATTTTTGGAGAGTGCGGGTTGGATGGGTCTAAATCAATCAGTGATCAAGTTCCTAATCCCAAGCAAGATAGATCAAAGTTGGATGAATTGATTTTTGATGAGTTGGGGCTAACAAAAGAGGAAAGATTAGAAGTATATTTGGCATTATGTGTTTTAGTTAAACAACGATCAGATAAAGCAAAAAGCGTAGATGATTGACAGGAAGAAGGCTTTTAAAAAGTTGGACTTGTGAGTATGTTATGGCAATACCAAAACAAATTATTGATAATAGCGAAGGAAACAAACTGATTAGTTTTCTTAATTTGACGTTGAAAGAAGAGCCAAAAACTAGTATCGATATTGCAACAGCATTTTTTGACATTAAAGCTTTTGCCATGTTAAAAGACAATCTGGGGGGGGTTGAGAAATTTAGACTTCTTTTAGGAAAAACACCCGAATTTGTGAGCGAAAAAACTTTGGGAGAAATAATAATACAAAAAGTGAAAGAAGAGGTTGAAGATTTTGATTTATTGAAAGAAAACATTGACACCATTACATTATTTATCAAGTTTTTAGGAAAAAAAAATGTTGATGTACGATTGTATGACAATAATTTTTTACATGGAAAAACATATATTTTTGATGACCGGATAGTTATTGGTTCTTCAAATTTTACTGCAGCTGGGCTAACAAGGGAGGGGGAATTAAATAATTGGATGCAAGAATCTCAAGCAGTATATACTCGAAAAGAATGGTTTGATAAATTTTGGTGCCAATCAATTGATTTTAAAGAAAAATTAATTCAATTACTTGAAGAATCCAGATTTGGTAGTAAAGAGTATACTCCATTTGATGTTTATATTAAAACTTTATACGAATTCCAAAAAGACGAATTAAAAGAAGATCGTGAATTGCAGAAAGCAAAAGGTGCGGGGTTGCCTGAAACCAAAGTTAATCTTGCTGAATTCCAAGAAGATGCAATTTCAAGAATTATGACCCGGTTGAATAAATATAATGGATGCATTGTTGCTGATTCGGTGGGTTTAGGAAAAACCTGGATTGCCAAAAAAATACTTGAAGAAATAGGATACTATAAACGAAGAAATTTTTTGGTTATATGCCCTGCCCAATTAAGAGAAATGTGGATTAGGGAGTTGAAAGATATAGATTTGAAAGAAAATATTTTGTCTCAAGAAGAATTGGCGTCAAAGGACTTTCTTGACAAAGCGAAGAGCACCTTGAAAAGAATAAATGATGTGGAGTTAGTTGTAATTGATGAAAGTCATAATTTTAGAAATCCATTAGCCAATAAATGGGAGAACTTATTTACACTACTTCATGACCATCTGAGTTCAGAAAACCACAGACCAAAGATGCTATTTTTGACTGCAACTCCTATTAATAATACTCCTTGGGATTTGTATTGGCAAATAATGCTTATTACTTTAATGGACAAATCTGCTTTTGCTAAAGAGAGCATACCGGATTTATTCAAATTTTTTAAAGATTCAGCTGAAAAACCAGAATTGTTAAATGACTTACTTAATGAAATTTCTATTAGGCGAACAAGAGATTATATAGTAAAAAATTATCCCGATGCTTATGTTATTAATTCTCAAGGGGCTCAGGAAAAAATAATTTTTCCCGAAAGAGTACTAGAGAATATCAATTATGAATTAGATAAAGCCTACAAAGGAATGTATAGGGGAATTTCAAAAACTATTTCAGACGATTTGAAAATGGCATATTATCATTTTTTAGATTATAAAAAAGAAGGAGTAAAATCTGAATTTGAAATATTTTTGAAAAATAGGATGATTCAAATCGGAGGGATATTTCGAACAATTATGTTAAAGCGACTTGAGAGTAGTGTTGAAGCATTTAGAATAAGTATAAACAAGCACATACTTTTTTTAGAAAAACTAAAGCAAGCTTTAAATGCCGGCAAAATTCTTGGAAAAGAAAGTTTTTCGAAATATTTTGATGAGTTTCAAAATATAAGCGAAGAAGATATCGAAGATTATTTGGAAGATTTAGAACAAACAGAAGGAATAAAGTTTATGTCCTTTAACAAAGAGGATTATAATTACCAGGAGCTAATCACAGATATAAACAAGGACATTGAGTTGCTAAAGAATATTCATAAAAAAGTCAGCACTATTAAACCAGAAGAGGATGCAAAATTAAATAAGTTAAAAGAAAAACTATTACAATTGTCAAAAGATGGACAAGTTGTTTTATTTACCTACTATGCGGACACATTAAACTATATTTCAAACGAAATAAAAAATGATAAGCGTTTTACGAAAATAGTTGTGGAAGCTGTATCAAGTTCAGGAAAAACAGGAAAGAATTCACATGAACGCGAAAAAATGATTCAAGACTTTTTTGCAAAGAAGATTGATGTAATTTTGAGTACAGATGTTCTTTCTGAAGGCCAAAATTTACAAACAGCAAAGTATCTTCTTAATTATGATTTGCATTGGAACCCCACAAGGATGATTCAACGAGCTGGAAGAATAGACCGAATTGGATCAAAATACAAGCAAATATTTGTATATAATTTCTTTCCTGAAGATGAATTAGAAGAACTATTAAAATTAGTTGAAATATTGCAAAATAAAATAGTCGATATTGATGCATCTATTGGGTTGGACCAAACCGTGCTTGGGGAAAAAATTCACCCAAAAGTATTTGGGATCATAAGACGGATAAAAGACAAGGACCAGAAGATAATGAAAGAACTTGAAGATGATTCTTTTGGCGGGGGAGAAAAATTTTACCAACCTTTAAAGGACTTTTTAAAATCAAAACCAATTGAGGATTTGGAAAAAATGCCCATGGGTATTCATAGTGGATTAAAAAAGAATAAAATAAACGGGATGTTTTTTTATTATAAATATGGACAGGAGATGCATTTTTGGAGGCTATATGACGTTAATGAAAATATAGTACTCTCAAACAAAACTCAGATTCTGGAATATATTGCTTGTCCTCAAAAAGAAGCGAGAACAATTCCAGACTTTTTTAACAAACTATATGAAATAAACTCTAAAGTTCTTGAAAACATAAAACTAGAATATGATGATATCCAATTAAGTCAAACCCAAGATTCAAGAATAAAAGAAATGTCTAGATCAAGAAGTACGACTTTTGTTAAAAAAATTATTGACACTACTAATAAAGAAATAGATGAATATCTTGACGAATTCCCTAATGATAAAGAATATGCAACAAGTTGGGACTCAGTTGAAAAAAGACTCATAAACACACCACTTACAAAAAAAAGAATAAAAGATTTGAGGAAAATATGGAGCGAATATAAAAGCAAGAAGAACTGGAAGCAGTTAATAAAAAACCTTGATTGTTATTTGGTTCAAAGAACTATCGATAAAAAGAAAATTGAAGAGTTTGACAAATCTAAGTTAAAACTTGTTACTGTGGACATAATTTCATAGGGTGAAGTTTGGGTGAGAAAATGGGCATGCGAACAAATGAAAGCGACAAGCTACAAAAGCAAATGTACACAGTAAAGTCTGAAAACCAAAAATTGTTATCTAATTCAAAAGACTTTCCAAATTGTAACGGACTTTATCCTGATTGCCCAACTACTCCAGATTTACTGACATCAATGTGTAGAACCTGCCCAAAAACAGATGGATTAAAAAAAACCCGAATAAGTGATTAATATATGGTTGAATGTTTATACTCAGGAGTTATATATTCTATTCCAAAAACCATTATTGAACGAATTTTAGCCCGCAAAAGATGTGTGTTTGTAAAATATTCCTCACATCAGTTAAAAAAACGCTCAAAAATTAGCATAAAGCCCGGAATGCGCATATATCTTTATGCATCGGGATCAGGAAAATTAGTTTTGGGAGATGCGAAAATAAATAGACTAGATTACCTTGATTACAAAAGCACTTTGTCAAAATATAAAGGGAGACTAATGTTTAGCGAAAAAGAGTTTATGGACTATGCGAAAGGGAGAGAGACGAAGACGGCATTAATACTTGAAATTTCTCAAATAACTAGATATTCAACTCCTTTGCGATTAAAAAAACCAATAAATATGGGCGGGCTTCTTATAAAAGACTTGAAGTCCCATTTATTATAACTTTTATTTAAAGTAGGGCGTTTGAATATTATTTTTCTTCCCACTTTGGACAGTAGAATTTTAATTTGCAAAATCTACAATTTTTTTCATCTTTTGTTGGTATGAATTCTCCTTCGTAGTCTTTCATTATTTTATTTGCGGTTTCTATTAGTTCTTTTTCGATTTCGTTTATGTTGAATCCTTTTGTTCGTCCAGATGTTACATTTCCTTCTTCGTCTAGTTCTGCTTCTAGGGGTTTTTCTAGTCTTAACATTTCCAAAGTCAATTTAGTAGGGTTAAGTTTTAGTGCTTTTTTTGCTCCGATTGCATAAAATCCTAGTTGCCATGCTCTTTTTTTTGGTTCGATTGGGTTTGTGTTGGTTTTGTAGTCGATGATTTCTATGTCTTTAGAGTTTAGGAAGTCTATTCGGTCTGTGATTCCAAAGAATTTAAATCCGCCTAATTCTAAAAATAATTTTTGTTCTGTTAAGGTTTTGTTGTTGTATCTTCCTCTGTGTCTTGCCCAAAACACATAAATTAGAGCATTTACATCTTCTAAATCTATTCCTTTCCATTCGGGTTCTGTTGACATTTGTTTTGCTTTTACAATAAACATCTCTTTTGAGTCAAACATTTCTTTTACTCCAATTTCAAGAAGTTTATGCATGAAACTTCCTGTTGAGGCTCCGCTGAATTCTGTAAATCCTCTTTCAGGCATCTGGAAAATATTTTGAAGTTCATATTTCTTTGGACAATCATCGTAAGTTTCTAGTGCTGTTGGAGAGAATGTAAAGTTGTTTTTGTCAAACTTTAGACCCGATATTTTGCTAAGGTGTTTGTTAATGTGTGTTTCAAGTTCTTTTTTGTCAACTAATTTATCCAAATTAATGTTAAAGTTATCAACTTTTCCTTCTCTGACAGAATAATAGGTAACAAGTCTTGACAAAAGATTGTTTATGTCGTCTGTATCAAGTGAATCAATTAATTGTTTCTTTAGTAAGGATTTATGTTGTTCAAATTGAGAACATGGGGCGAAGAGAGTGCATTTTTCTTCGTTGTCTTGAATTAGTTCAGTGTTTTTGTTTTCTTTGTAATTAATCTCGTGTAGGAATGTTGATGCACTTGTAAAGTCTTCTTTACCATTATATGAACGAGAAAAAGTAAGTATCAATTCTTTTTTTGCTCTTGTGAAAGCAACGTAGCATAATCTTCTTTCTTCCAAAAGTAAAGTATTTTTTTCGTATTCTTTAATTGCTTCCTCATCATCTTTTTGTATTCCATTTTGTTCTAGGTAAAGTTTGATGTCTGGGTTTAAGTGTTTTGGAATTAGTGGTTCGTTTCTAGTTCTTTCAAGTGGGAAGCGGTTGTCGGCAAGGTTTGTGACAATAACTTTGTCGAATTCTAGCCCTTTGACTGCGTGGATTGTCATTAATCTTACTGCATTAATGTTTTCAATTTTTGATGCGGGAATGTCTATTCCTATTCGTTCAAGAATTTCAAGATAATTAATAAATGAGTTTAAGTTTTTGTCGTGGATTTCGTAATAGTTTTTTGCAACATCATAAAATGTTTTCAGGTTCATTAATCCTTCAATGTTTCTTGGAGTTCTTGAGTGAGTAAATTGTCTATTCAATCCTGTAAGTTCATAAATGTCTAATATTAGTTCGGGTAAGGGTGTGTTGGATACTTGGATTAGTTCAGAGAGTTTGTTTGTTATTCTTTCAACTAGCTTTTTTCCAGATTCTGATAAATCTAATTTAGTAAGCTCAATAATCGATGCAAAGTCTATTGACATGCCCTCGTCTCTTTTGGATTTTAAGTATCTGCCAATTTTTATTGAATCTTGTGGAGATAAAGTGTTTTGATAGTGGAATAAGTTCCACCATGATTGTTCGCCTGTTCCTGTTCTTTCTTGCAAATTATTAAGTATTCCAAGATATGCAATTACGGTTCTTATTTCTGGTTTTTGCATCAAATCTGTTTCGCCTGCGGAAATTAGCGGGATGTTTTTTGCTTCTAAGGCTTGTTCTATTTCTTTTCCTTGTTTGTGGGATCTATAAAGAATGCAAATTTCATCCAAAGGGGTTCCTTCTTCAATGTCTTTTTCAACTATTTCCGCTACTTTTCGTGCTTCTTCGGAACCGTTCTTTAATTCGAAAATCTTAATTTTTTCTCCTTCTCTGCCTTCAAAGTTCTCTATTTGGATACATTCTTCAGGATGTGCATAATTCTTTTTTATCAATTCGTGAGCGATTTGAAGTACTTTATTTGGTGATCTTCTACTTTTATCTAAATTAAATATATCTGTTTTCTTTAACTCAAAAGCATTTTCGAAAACTCCAAATACTCCTCCAAATGATCCTCTGAAAGCGTAAATTGATTGATTTGGGTCTCCAACAACGGTTATGTTTTTGTGGTCTCTTGCAAGAAGTTCAATTAGATCAAATTGAAGTTTGTTTGTGTCCTGAAATTCATCTACAAAAATATACTTGAATTTTTTTGATATGTCTCCTTCTCCATAAGTTGACAATACTTTTAGTGCATTAAAGTTCAAATCAGAATAATCTTGATAATTTTTTTCCTTTTTCAACAGTTCATACTTGCCCCATGCATCAATGAAGTTTTTGTATTTTTCATATTCTTCATAATTTTCAATAAACTCTTTAATTTTAGCCTTTTTTTCTTTAAGTTCTTGTCTTGCGTCCTTTGTTTCAGCAGGAACTAAGTGGAGCGTCTTAAATTCAAGATCCATTTCTCTTGCGCGGGTATCAATATCCGCAATTCCTTCAAATTTTGATTTTAAAGTTTCTAAATGTTTGTTGAGTTTTTCAATCGTTACTCCAAAATCCTTTGCAGTTGAAATTGATTGAACATATCTGTTCGAATTGTAAGCATCAACACCCAAATACTTATGCATTAATATCTTTGAATCCTCTGGTGGAAGAATATCAAAATCCGGACTAATCCCAATTTTATTTCCCATTTCTTTCAAAATATCTGCGCAAAAAGCGTGAAACGTGTTAATTGTAATCTCAGAAGAAGTCTTTAGCTCCTCATCAACACTCTTCTTCAAATTGTTAGTAGCTTCGTTGGAAAAAGTAAGGCACAAAATTTCTTCAGGCTTACACAGCTCACCATTAACAAGCTTAGTGATTTTTTTTACAAGAGTGTAAGTCTTACCAGTTCCTGCTCCCGCTTTGATTAAACAGGGACCTTCAACTTTATCTATTGCCATTTCCTGAGCTGTTTTTTGAGTTGTCATTTAATTACTTGGGTTCTTTTCATTATTTAAACCATTCTTGCCTCAAAAAGAAAAAAGCCATATTGGATACCTTTTTAAAGAATAGTATACAATTTAGTATATAGTTCTTTTTGATGCTAGCTGCTCAAATAGACCTCAGTGATGTTTATAATCAAATGGAATTAAGTGGTTTTTATGATTCAAAATTTTGAGTGCCCTCTTTGTCATCAAAAAGTATCCCAAAAAACGTTTAATGAAATTACAGGAATTTGGCTAGCACAAAAGAAGGCAATGGCTGAGTTTGCTGAGAAGAAAAAGAAATATCAACAGCAAATAACTCAACTGAAAGGCGCTAATAAGCAAAAAATAATTGCTTTACAAAGTCAATTGAAAAATCAAATCTCAAAATCTAAAGAAGAATATGCTAAAAAGATGGAACTTCTGCTTGATAAAGAGCACAAAAAACAAGAGCTTCTAATTAAACAAAAAGAAGCTGCTATTAAGAAGCAACTTGCAAAGTCAATAAAATCAGAGTTTGATATTAAAGCAAAACAACAAAAGCAATTGCTCGAAATTAAAGTTTCAGAGAAAATGCAAAATTTTAAAGAAAAGGAATCCCAAATGCGAAGAAAAATGGAAATTAGCAAACAATCTGCAGTAAGACAACTTACATCATACCAATCAAAAATAGGAGAACAGCAAAAACAAATAATTGCCTTAAAAAACCAACTCGAAAAAGAAACAACTCCTTCAATTGAGGGACTTCTTGAGGAAACAGTTTTACTTGATCGACTGAAAAAAGAATTCCCATCAGATGAATTCCAGCATCCTGGAAAAGGGGGGGATATAATACAAATAGTTAAAGAAAAAGATGTTTATATTGGAAAGGTACTATTTGAATGCAAAAAAGTAAAAGTGTTTAGTAAATCACACATACTTCAAACAGCCGAAGCAAAAATGAAAAGGGATGCAGACTACGGGATATTAGTAACAAATGCAACAAGCAAAAATTACAAAGGGTTCGGTCAAGAAAGAGGGGTAATAATTGTTCATCCCGCAGGAATAATAGCCTTAGTAAAGATACTACGTGAAAACTTACTAAAAATAGAGCAACTAAAACTAAATCAAAGTGAAAAAAATGAAGCAATAAAAAGAACTCTAGAATATCTTGAAGGTCCAGAGTTCAAAAATTCTTTAGTGGATATAGTTCAACAAACAATTGATTTACATGAATCCTTGCTAGCCGAGGTTAAAGCCCACTTTAAGGATTGGAAAAATCGCCTAACCTGTTTGGAAAGAATAAAGATTAAGGCAGAACTAGTCGAAAACAAAACAACAACTCTTTTAACAAAGGATCAAGAAGTACAGAAAAAGGAAACCCTGTTGTTACCCATACCCGAACTGAACGAATCTAAACAATAATTTTTCAGAGCGCAATTTGAACAAAGTTTTCCGGTTTACATTGATTTTATGGATAGTTTGTTATCAAGGGGATTTTGGTCAAAGCACGGAATTTCTGTAAGTGAGTACCGATTAAAACTAAAGAAAAGACTTTCATCAGAAAAAAAATCATTTGATAAATACTTTGCGCTAATACCTTCGCAAATAATTAGCTTGAATCGCTATCTTGGTATAGAAAGTGAATCCTCAAAAAACTTTGTGCTACTATTTTGTCTTTCAGACTTCTTTGAACGACACAGAAATGCAATTAGAATACTTTTCAAATCCGACAATAATGCCACTCTTTTTCTAAAATTAGCCAAAATACTTAAAACTAAAAAAAAGAATGCAATCTTTGATTCAATTAAGTATTATGATGAGTGGACTAAACGCGGGTCAGACCGATATTATAAAATAGTTAACTTTGACCCAAAATTAATCACCAAACTATCTAAACACAACAAAGGATTGTTACGAAAAATGCCTGCTGGCAAAAATCGTGATTTGTTTGTGTACAAAAAACTTTTTTCAAACTATTTTGGTGACTATTACATTCACATTGTTTCAAAAAAAGCTTTAGGCAAAAAAACATTTGAGCCAATAAAAGGATTTGCAATAAATATTAATACGGGAAGAATTGAATTAACAGCAGATGTAGATATTGAATTTAATGCAATATTAAAAGCACTAGAAAAAAAAGAAATCTATGTAGACCGCGTAAATTTGACCGGCAAGAGCTCTGCCAATTTATTAAACTGGATAGCTGGAAATACACCTATTTCTGGGTTTGATTTAATTGAAACTACATTTAATGAAACCGAACTAGGGAATGCAGTAAAACTAAAAGTCAGTTCAAAACAAGGTAAGACAGACATATCCTCAGAAATTCAACAGTTGGCCCAAAGAGGAATTCTTAAACTAACAGATGTGCGACAAATATCCGACTTTGGTTTTTACCACAATAAAACAAAGTCATGGATCTGGATATTTAGTGGTTACGGGGCATATCAACTAAAACTTTTTAACAGAAAAACAAGCGTACAGAAAAGGCAAACTATTGAATTAGATTTTGAGAACGCTTTGAAAATTTCGCTAAATGAATTTATTGAGAGCGAATTCGCAGAAGATGAAAAAAAAGAACTAATTAAACATTTCCTAGAAAGTTCTTTAAAGAAAAAAAGTCAAAATCGAGATAAATTATCTAAATACGCAGAAAAAACATACATCTCGTTAGTTGAACTTGGAATTCTTAAAAAACCTATTAAAAAAGAACTAAAAAAAACTTGCACAACTAGAGGGTGTAACTATTATCAAAAACCATTGTGGGGGCTTAAAACTTGCCCGGTAGACGGTTGTCAAAAACCACTCTTAATAACTGGCACAGATTTTATTTTTGACAAAGATTTAGCGGGAATCAACAAGTTCATAATAAATAAAGCAAATGAACAAGGATATTCCGCCGTATCAATTGAACGAAAAATAAAAAATAAAGCTTACAATTTTATTGAATTAGTTGATAAAAACAAAACATCTTTGCTAATTTACTTAAGTCCAGGAAAAAAAATTGATAAAAAACTATTAACTAAACTTGAAATGCGTTGCCCAAAACTGTTTGCAATTCATTTTGAGTTTCCAATAAAAGCCACAGAACTTCAAGAACACAACTTTTACAACATTAACTTATTAGATTTTATTTGGAATTACAGCTTTACAGACAACCAACATAAAAAAGACCTTTTCTCAGAGGCCATTACTAATCAAAATGCTAACTGGAAAACTAAAATAATTGCCCAGTCAACAAAAGCCAAAAATAATTTACTTTCCCCTCCGCAAGACTATGATTATGAAAATTTTGAATTTGATTGCTTTTCACTAATAAATCGCATGTCAAACAATGCGGTTTGGTTAGGGTCCAAAAAAAGGGGAGTTAGTATTCCGGACGGAGCAGCGCATTTCAAATCAATTTCAGGAATGTGCTTTGCATGGGATTGTAAATATAGCGGGGGAACTGCAAAAAGAAGATTCGATGGAAAAACTGAAGGTCCTGATAAATTCTCAAAATATATTTCTGATTTGAGACAAAATGCCACAATTCGGGCTCTAGGCGGGTTAAAGGGATTTATTATAATTGCAAACAACCCTAATGAAAAAAACTTTAAGAAAGTTTTTCAAGAAGTGAAAAAAAAGTCGCGAGGAGTAAATATAACTCTATTGACCAAAGATGCATTGCTGTCATTATTTGAAGAATACCTACAGAACGAATCGGTCATGAATAGTTCTCCAAATGGAATTGAAAAATTTAATGAATGGTTATTGAAAAATATTTTTAAAAAATCTAAACTGAGAATTGTAACAAAAGAAAGTTTAGCGAAAAATAAATTCAAACTTCAATTAAATCCATTACCATTAACTTCAATAGAGGACTTGCCTAGTAGTCCTCCGGTTTCATAAAGGTCACCCCCTCTGAGTTTGCTATTACCCATATGCGGTCTTTTTCGATGACTCTTAGTCTGTAGTTGTCGTCATCTTCTTCGTCTTTTTTATTTAAGAGTTCAAGACCTTTAGTGACAATGTCCTGGTAGTGGTCTTTTACTTCTGTGAATAAGTTTGAAGTGAAGACAACAGGAATATTTAGATTAGCGAGTTTTCCGACTTGCACTAGCATTCCGTCATCAAGAGCGTTTTGAAGAGTATATACGGAGATTGGTTCTCCGTACACTTCGGTTAATTCTGAGATGGTCATTTTTTACCACCTTCAACTTTTATTCGCTTGATTTCAAAATCAAGCATCTGACTCAATCTATTGGTTAAATCTTGTTTAACCTTCAAGAGGTCATCGTTTTCAGTTAATTCGGCTGTTGCTGTTAAGCCGAATCCTTTTGAGCCGTAGGCTTCTGTTGAAACCTTTTGGCTTACTTGTACGGTGATTTCTTTTATTTTCATTGTGAATCACCTTTCATTTGTGAGAGCAATTCATCAATTGTGAATCCTCTGCCAAATATTTGTTTTTTATAATTCATCTTCAATCACCTCCTGAGTGGAAAACGAATTTTTTCGACTGAAGACGTCTTGCGTTTGGTTGGAGACATTAAACCCCTAAGCAGCAGCGACCCTGAAAGGGTTAGGGTTTAAGTCGAGAACAAACGAGTCAAAGGAAGAAAAAATTAGTGAAACGAAGGAGGTTGGAAATAGAATTTAAATCCTACTGGCAGGGTAATTTTAACTAATTCAGTACGCTTTTCAGAAAGTTTGTCAAATTTACCCTGCGGCAAAACACTGGACATTAAATTAAAATAGCTTCTTTGCAAGCATTTGATATGAATCAGTTAATTCAGATTACTGCCCAAGGTATTGAGAAGGTTTTGCGTTCTCAAAGGTTTACTGAAAAGAATATTTACAAGTCAATATCTGAATTTATTTGGAATGGCTTTGATGCGGATGCCTCAAAAATAATTGTTTCTGTGGAAATAGGGAATACTGGGAAACTAACAAAACTTACCATTGAAGATAACGGAGTTGGAATAAAATATGAAGATTTAGGGACAAAATTTAACCCATTTTTTGACTCTGAAAAGTTTGTTGATATGGCTGAGCGAAACTATAGCAAACCACATGGCCGTAGAGGAATTGGGAGATTAACCTTTTTTACTTTCTCAGGAATTGCAGAATGGAAAACAACTTATCAGCTTGGGGAAAAAAGGTTCAAATATGCGATTACTATCAATTCGAACGACTTAAAGCAATATTCGCTTAACCCAAAAGTTGAAACCTCTTCAAGTGAATCATTGGGCACTATTGTTTCATTTGATAGAATAATTCATTCAGCAAAAGTGAATTTTGATTTGGATGAACTTGAGAAATATCTTGCACTAGAGTTTGGATGGTGGCTAAAGCTAAATGATTCAAAAGGATTTGAAATAAGTTTAAACAATAAAAAATTGGATTACTCAAGAGTTGCAAATTCTACTAATCTTTTCGAAATTATTACTAGGACTGGGATAAAGTTTGAGATAACCTACATCCAATGGAAAGAAAAAATTAACAATGAATTCTCAAAATTCTATTACATTGGTTCAGATAATAATGAACGGTACAAAGAGAATACCACTCTAAATAATAAAGGCGATGAATTTTTTCACAGTGTGTTCATAAAAAGTCCTTATTTTGATAGCTTCTCATTTATTTTAATTGAAGAACAACAGTCCGCTTTGACTGAAAACAAAACTTCAGAAACATATAAACTCCTAATGGAAGAAATTGAAGCATATTTGCGAAAAGTCAGAAAACCATTCTTAAAAGAAACATCATACAAACTAATAGAAGAATTACAAAAAGACGAACTATTACCCAAAGAACCCACAACAGAACTTAACAAACTTGAAAAAATCGATATGGAAAACGTACTAAAAGCAATATATGAAATTCAACCAAAAGTTTTTAGCCAACTTAATTATGAACAAAAGAAAACAATTCTAGCCTTGCTGAAAATAATGCTCAATAGTGAGGATAGAAAAAATTTGATAACTATCTTAGAATCATTAGTAAAACTTGAACCTGATGAAAGAAAAGAATTATCGGACTTACTTGAAGTAACAACCCTGTCAAATATTTTAAAAACATTAAACCTAATAAAGCACCGATTTGAAGTGATTCAAATAGTTAAATTAATCCATTTTGATGACACAATCAAAGCAAACGAGATTGATCATTTGCAAAAAATTATTGAAGATAATACTTGGATTTTTGGAGAACAATATTCGTTACTAGCCGCTGCGGAGGATAATTTTGACACCGCCCTAAAGAATTATCGCAAAAAGATTTATGATAGTACAGAATATGATCCAATAAGAAATGAGTTCAAAAATGGTCAAGTGGATATATTCATGTGCAGACAAGATATGAACCATGAAAGAATTAGCAATTTAATTGTTGAATTAAAGCACCCTAAAAAAACATTGGGGGATGGAGAACTTTCCCAAGTTAAAAAATATTATCGAGTAATAAGCGGAGATACCCAGTTTAATTCAAGTTCTGCTGAATGGGAGTATATTTTAATCGGAGGAAAATTTGATAGTACAAAAGCTATTGAAAATGAGATAAAAAATATGGGTTCTAACAAGACTGGGCTATGCTATCATGTGGATAACCATAAGATTTATGCAAAAAAATGGTCTGATGTGCTATTTGAGGTAGAAATAAGGCTTAAGTTTTTACAAGATAAACTGGAAATTCAAAAAAATAAACTAGCTAAAAGTATAGTTACTGCTGACGAAGCTGTTTCCCGAGCAACTAGTTAAGCTAACACAAAAAACATGCTCAAAAACCTTTCCAACCTAACTTCTAATATGGTTGTTGCTGTGTCTACTGGTTGCTGTTACGATTTAAAGTTAGGTAAATTAGAAAGTATTCATTTCTTAGAAAAGTATCCTATTGATGGTGTAGAGTTATTGTTTGCTGACCCTGAACAACTACATAACTTTAGTTTAGATGACCAAGCAAGAAAATTCCTAAAAGGATTAAAGTTTGTTTCAATTCACATGCCTTTCGAAAACATAACTTATTCAGACAACCAAGACACCAAAGCACTAATCAAAATAGCAAACCAACTAGCCAAACAAGTAAACGCCAAGTACTTACTATTTCACCCTCAAACAATCCAAGATTTCAACTCAATCAAAAACCAAACTCAGGTCTGCATTGAAAACATGAACAAAAAAATAGTTGGATATAACACACCACAACAAATTGAAGAAACACTAACCATATACCCTTTTGTTGGATTCGTTTTAGACATAGCACACGCACTAGGAAACCAACTCAACCCAAATGACTTCCTAAAACTAAAACCAAAAGCAATACACGTAAGCGGACAATGGAACAAAAAAGGAATACTAAAAGAACACGGATTTATCACACAAGGAACCAAAGAACAATTAGAACTAATCAAACCAATATTGCAACTGAAAATACCAAAAATAATAGAATCAGACTTCTATCCAAACAAAATACCATTAATAGAAAAGGAAATACAACTACTAAAAGAATTAGAAACTCTTTAATTCGGTGCTGAATAACTCCTCAAAAAAAGCCCCGCTCCACCAAAAGAAGTTCAATTCTTGCCGTCCACCAAATTTAATTGGTGGAATGAGGTTTGTTTGTGGTGCCTAATTTTTTTTTAAAAATTTCTGCGGTGCCTAACTCGCAGAAATTTAACGATAGTATTTTATAGAAGGTAGGTTCTTGTAATGGTTGAAGTAGATTGAACTTATTTATCCGATGCTAATGTATGAACCTGACGCGGAGAAAGGGATTTGAACTAAAATTTGGTTGGAGCCTTTTTGCCCCAACGGTTAAGTTTGTTTTTTTAGAATTGTGCGTCGGATTTTCCTTCGCTTAAGTACTTCATCATTATTTTTACAAGTCCTGGGCGTTTGATTAGTTTCTTTGTGAATAAAATCGCCATTTCAGGTTTGCTTAAAGTTCCATTCCCAATCTTTAATGCTTCATCCATTGTAATTGATTCAGCTAAATAGTTGAAGTCCTCATCAGTTAGTTGTTCAAGCAAGTGTCTTGACTTTAATCTTTTCTTTAGCAAGTTTCCTCGCATATCAAACCATTCTTTTGTGTAAGTTGAAATAAAGTCATCAGTGAATTTGTTTGCTTTGATTGCTTTTAGTGCAATAGTGCCTGAAAGTCTTCCTCCTTCCATTGCTATTCCAATTCCTCCTCCGTGAATTGGGTCAACCATGTGCCCTGCATCTCCTGCAACAAGCAAGTTGTCCATAGTCATTTTCTCAAGGAATCCGCCAACGGGTATTCCTCCAGCATTAACTTCAATTATTGAACCATCCTTTAGTCCAGGTTGTGATTCAATCCATCTGTCAAGATAATCTTTAGCTGTTAATTTAGTTTGAGCTGAAACGTATGCTCCAATTCCAATTCCTACATTTGCAGTTCCGTCTCTTTTAGGGAAAATCCAAGTGTATCCTCTAGGAGCAACCTCTGTTCCAAAGAATAAGTGTAAACAATTTTCATCGTATCCGCTAATTCCAGTCATTTCGTATTGATATCCCGAATCAGTATCATTCAAATTATTTTTAGTATTAAGTCCCATCATTCTTGCAACAAGTGAATCTATTCCGTCACAAGCAAGAATTATTTTTGCTTTGAATTGTTTAATTTGGTTATTAACTTCCACATCAAGTTTTACAATTCCGTTTTCTCGTACAGCTGCTACAACTTGGTGTTTTAATAAAATCTTTGCGCCTTTTTTTACAGCTTGGATTGCAAGATCTTTTTCAAACATTTTTCTTTCAAGAACATAACCAAGTACTGCTTTGTTTTTCATTTTTACTTGTTTTCCGTTAGGTCCGTAAAGTACTGCCCCTTTAATTTCTTGAACAGCCCATTCTTTTTTTGGTTTAATTTTCATTATAGTAAAATATCTATTACTTAATCCTTCAGCGCATCTTTTTGGGCAGCCGATTTCTTGTTTTCTATCAAGTACTAACACATTTGCTTTTCCTTTAGCTAGTTCAAGTGCGGCAGATAATCCTGCAGGTCCAGCACCAACAATAATTGCATCATAAACAGTTTCATTTCCAATCATTACAATCACCGCACCAATTTAATTTTTTTAAAGACTCATTGCTCCAACAGGGCATATTTTTACACAAGATCCGCAGTTAATGCATTTCTTTTCGTCAATAACAATTCTAGTATCTTTTAATGTTATTGCGCTAACTGGGCAAACGCCAACACATGCTCCGCAATACAAACACTTATTTGAGTTATTTTTTACAACCATTTCTGTTCACCACTTCAATTATCGTAATTTATTTCTTGTTAGTATCCTTTAAAAATGCTCTTTTTGTTCAAAGTATTAAAGTTCTTTAACAAATATGTGTCCTTGGTGGGTATATCCTAGGTCTCTTGCAACATAAGTGTAAGTTCGGTGAATTCTTCTTCTGATTCTTTCCCTTGCTTGGTCTAATAAATGATTAAGTTCAGTTTTTTCTTTGTCACTCAAACCTTTCTCTGAGAATTTGGCTGCCAGTTCTTTGCCCCGTTCATTAAGCCCTCCAAGTGGATTTGGAGATTTGTATGAAGCCATTACTTCAGGAGTAGGGAATACTACTCGGGAGTATCCGTTTGCTTTCGCTTGTTTTTCAATCTCTAAAACAAGATAGTTAGTAATAGGCATTTTAACAATTTCTTCAAACTCTTTTATTTGTCTGGCTTTTCCAGGTTTTCCTTGCAAAGCAGTTATGAAAACTTCGTTTTTATTAAATTCTACTCTTGCTTCAAAAGCAATCCGTGTGTGCACTTCTTCGCCAAGAGTATTAAATGCTAAAGAAACGGAGATTGGGGATCCGCGAAAACTTCTGTGTAAATCTATTGCAAACTCATGTTCTCCTTTTAGAGTATGGTGTTTGAAATTATTTATGAATCTTTTTCCAAATTTAACATAATTTTCTGTCGATTCTCTTGCTGCAATCATGGAGGGTCTAAAGATTTTCCATCTGGTTTGTGTTCTTGTGTTTTCTTTTTTAACAGCAGCTGGCAGCGTATGAAGTCTGTGTGGCATGAGTATCAACAATCATGTATTAAAGTTAAATTTAAACTTAATTGCTCGTTAATTTTTTTATTCTAAGAATTGTTCGTATTTTTCTGAGTTAAATCTGTACAGGAACCTTTTGATTTTTTGTTTTTTATAAGAATATTTTTTTATTACAGCAAGTTTTTCGCCTTTGTATTCTTCAAATACATGTTCTTGTGCAGGATCAAGAATAATAAATTCTTTATTTATTTCAGTAACAACGAACGCGTGAGTTTTAAGATCGTCAAGTTCTGCAATAATAACTTCCGCAGTACTGTCCCCCAGGGTTTTCATTGCAGCGCAAAGAAAAACTGCTAAATCTTCATCATCCGCCACTTTTATTTGTAATAGTTCTCTTGGAGCAAGCCAGTAGTTTACATTCAAATCAATTTCAACAAAAGAAACTTCTTTTTTTACAAAATCAAATGCTTGTTTTAGTGCAGGTTCATAATCTTGTTCAAATTTGTAAGCGGGGTCCTTGAAATCTTCAACAAAAGATTGAACTGTTAGGTCAGTTCCATCAACAAGTGCTTTAATTTCCCCAATAGTGCGTTTCTCTCTTTCATTAATGATATCAGAGTATTTCTCAAGCAAGTACTTGCATAATATTAGTTCATTCTCTATATTTCCCATAAGAGTATATCACTCGGAAGGGGTTAAAAATAGGTTTTTTTTAGGGGGTAAAAATGGTCCAAAAGTCTCTCTTTTGCCAGTTATTGTGCATTTTGGCTAAAGTGCTTCTTCTTCAAAGATAAGTGTTTTTCCAGTGACTTTTTGCGTGAATTCTTTAATTTGGGTGAGTTCATCAGCAATGGATTTTTTTATTGCAAGGGTTTGTCTTTCAATAAAACTTACTTTTTCTTTAAGTTCAAATAATTCCTTGTCCATTTCTTTTTCTTTTCGCTCTTCTTTCTCCAAATCAGTTTTTGCTGCGCTCTTACTTAGCTCTTTGTTTAAGTCAATTTGCTTTTTTTGTAATTCATTCATCTTCCAAAATACTTTTCCAAAGAAATCAAAATTAATTATTTCCGAAAGCGCTGCAAGTCTTGTTTCCTTTTCCTTATCTTTTAATTCTACTGCTCCTTCTTCAATTGCTTTTACAATTTCTGTGAGTACTTTCTTGAAAATTTCTGCTTTTGGATCTTTTTTTAGTGCGAGAATTGGATTTGTAATAAACAGATCAAGCATTTCTTTCTCTTCTTTTGAAATCTTCCATCGTCCTGAATCAACCAACTGTTTGAATCTTGCAAGAGGCCTGTCAACATTAATTAATAGTGCACTAATTTGGGTTTTGAGGTCCTGTTTCTCACTCATAAGTTTAGTCATTTCTTCTTCCAAGTGTTTAACCTCTACCATTTCTTTTCCAACTTTTTTCTTCAAAATATTTTCTTTTTGATTGGCAAATAAGCTTTCTTTTTCACTAATTTGTGTATTGACAGTAGCTAATTGTTCATTTAATTTACTTAAGGAATGTTTCTTTTCAGTAATTGAGCCAATATTTTCTTTTAATTTTTCAAAATCAAACAAATCCTTATTTTCTGCATAATTTTTATTTAACTCAATAAAAATGTTAATCATTTCTTGTAAAATTTCCCCAATTTCTTTCATTTCTTCTTTTAAATAAAAACTTGTATAAATTATATTTTTTCTAAAAGAAACAATTTCATTAATTAATAAAGCATAACTTTCTCCAGAGTAAGCTCTTGCATCATCGAGAGTGTTTCCTCGGTCTGTTGGGTTTATTTTTTCCAAAAGTTTTTTTAGTTGATGTTCAATTTGGTGTTTTGAAGTAAGAACCGCTCTATTCAATCTCTCATTTTCTTTGCCCTCAAGTTCTTTTTCCTTTAGTTCTTCAATCAATCCTGTGCATTTACTGTGCAGGTATTTAATTTCAGAAAATTTCTTCGCGGATAAGTTCTCAAGTGCGTTTTTTTTAATTAAAAATTCTTTTTCAATCATCATGGGGATTTGTTCAATGTTTACTTTTACAATAGCATGTTCTTTTTTGAAAAATCCTTTAAGCACACTAATAAACTTTGCAATAAGCGTGAAAACCATACCCTATTTAGCGCTAAAAAGCTTATATATTCTTCTTAGAGTTTGCCTTGAAATTTAACGCCGGCAAACCACTGAGACTAAATTTATAACCCTAAAGAAACTAATTTCTATTACATGTATTCTCATTCTGAAGAACTAGGCGAACGCGATGAAAGCGGGTTTTTTGCAGTAATTGACAAAATCGCCTTGGAAGTAAAAAAAAGAGATGATTTTGTTGTTGTATTTCATTATGATGCTGATGGTTGTGCAAGCGGGGCGATTGCAGTTAAGGCGCTTGAGAGAGAAGGGAAAAAGGTTGCAACTCTTTGTTTAAAACAACTTTACAAAGAAAATATTCCTCAAATCACTGCTCTAGGAAAAAATTATTTATTTGTTGATTTTGGTTCAGGACAACTTGATTACTTAAAACAAGAATTTAATGATGATTTTTTTGTACTTGATCATCACCAACCCTGCTTAGTTGATGGAAAAGTATTAGCACACAAATTTCATGCAAACCCCTTATTGTTTGGGATTAATGGGGGAACTGAACTTAGCGGGGCAGGAGTAACCTTCTTTTTTGCTAATGCATTAAATGAAAAAAATAAAGATTTAAGTGTGCTTGCAATTGTTGGAGCGTGCGGAGACATGCAAGAATCACGCGGAGCGCTTGAAGGATTAAACAGAAAAATAATGCAAATCGCTGAGGAAGAAAAACTTTTGTCCGTGAAAAAAGATTTGCGTTTATTTGGAAGAATATCTCGCCCATTAGTTTCTTTTCTTTGTTTTTCATCAAATCCAATTTTGCCCCAACTAACTGCAAACGAAGAAAATTGTGTTGCGTTCATTAAAGGATTAGGCATTCCTCTAAAAGATCCTTTTACGGAAAGATACTTGTCTTATGAAGATCTTTCTCTTGATCAAAAACGTTCGCTTTCCTCTGCACTAATAATGCACTTAAGTAATTATGGTGTTGAAGAATGGAAAATAAAAGAATTAATTGGGGAAGTTTATACCCTTGAAAAAGAAAAAGAAAAAAGTCCGCTTCGTGATGCAAAAGAATTTGCAACCGCACTTAATTCTGCAGGCAGACACAAGCAACCAAATGTTGCGCTAAATGTTTGTATGGGGGATAGAAATCCAAGCGGAGAGTATGGAAATATTATTGCGTTGCTTGATGAACACCGAGCAGCTCTACGTAATGGAATAGAGTTTATTCACAATCACGGAATCTCAGAAAGAAAAACTTTTTATTTTTTTGATGCAAAAGATCAAATAGAAGAATCCTTAGTTGGAATAATTGCTGGAATGCTTTACGGTTCAGTTATTCAAGAAAATAAACCAATTATTGCTTTAGCAAGAAATAGTGACGGCACAGTAAAAGCAAGCGGGAGAGGAACAAGCGCTTTACTTAGAAGGGGATTAAACATTGGGGCTGCACTAAAAGAAATTGGATTGGTTATTCCTGGTGTTGAAGGAGGGGGACACAAAATTGCAGCTGGTGCAAAAATCCCTTCAGATAAAGTTGAAGAATTTTTAGACTTACTTGAAAAAAAATTTGAAAGTCAACTAAAAAACTAGCGTTAGTTATTAAAATTAAACTTGAACTCATTCTCCAAGCATTTTCCTCATAGTAATAATTTTTAACATTTTATTGTTTACTCCATCAATAGTAATTATTCGGGGTGTAACAAAATTTGCATCAAGCCCTGGCACGGGTTTTAATGGGGGTTCAACAGGTTCTAAGATTCCTTGATCTATTAGTTTTTTTGATGGGTCCGCTGCATGGGAAACGTGTTCAGCGCAAGTCCACCAACTGTCAATGTCCCAATTCACCCTGCGTTTAATTCCGAGGGCTTTGTTTAGTTCATTAATTCCATACGATAATAAAAGTGGGGTATCATATCTTCCTTTGATACGGTTAATGTTCCTTAGGAATGCTTCCATTTGTTTTGGGGTTGCATTTTCCCAACGAAGAATTGCATACACAATTCCTTTTTTGTGAGCTTCTTTAAATGGGCGGGTTATTCCTGCGCGTCCTTTTCTAAAATCTCTTAGCAGTAGTTCATTGTTTGCTCCGCGTCCAACAAAAACCCCTACATGGCTATATGGGGATCCATTGGCGTTTGCAAGGCCTCTACTAATCCAGCTTCTTGTATCAATTGAAGCCAAGATATCTCCTGCTTTCACTAAATGCAGTGCAGGTAATGTTGTGTTTTCAGAAAGTCTAAGTAGTCCTTTTCTATTTCTGCTTCGAATGATGCTTCTAATTTTTTCTAATCTTTTTTCTTTACTTTGCAAAGGCACCTGTCCGGCCTTTCTTTTAAGGTCATCAACAACTCTTTTCATTTTTTGCATATTAATCTCTACATATTAAGTGAATTTAAATTAAATGCTATGGGGGAAAGGAGTTAATCCACTGCTTGAATTATTCCCTTTTTCTTTAATTGCTGTTCAAGTGTAACAAGTTCTTTTTGAACTGAATTAGTTAAGTTAGTTGCAACTTTAGTCGGAATACTCCTTTTAGCAAGTTTGTAATTAATTATTTGAAGTTCCAGTTCAAGGAGGTTTTTGCTGAGTGTGAGTTCATTTGCTCCTACAAGTTTTCCTAAAAATTCTTCCTCAATTAATTTTAGTTTTGCCTGTTTCTGGATTGAATTCTTTTCCAGTTCTTCAACAAGTTCAAACAAAACATCCTCGGTAATTTCGCGCTTGTAAAATTTTCTATTTAGATCAGTCAACCGGGTAGTTGTATCGCTTAGTTCACTAAACAAATTTACAAATTCAGTTTCTTTCCCTTTTAATGAAAAGAAAACTGTTGCGCTAGTTTCAATTGCTTTTTTTGTTAACGCATTCAAAAATTCACTTGTTTTTTCTGCACCGTTTTCGATTAAAAGTGGGCGAATTCCTTCAAGTAATATGATTGGGGCATTAGCTTTTTCCATGAATGAAAAAATGGATCTACTTAGAATATCTATTTCTTTTGGGTTCATTTGTCCTTCCCCCGCTTCTGCACTATCGCTAATCCAAATAATGGGGGTCTTTGGCAAAGAATATATTTTTCGTACTTGCTCGGGGAAAGTAGTTGAAACAAGCAATCCTTGTCTATCATGTTTTACAAGATTTGCAAAAATTCTAAATCCTCTTTTTCTGGCTTCGTTTTTTTCATCAAAAGAATAAACTTTGCCCCGCCCTGCAGAAAAAAGAACTTTTTCTTTACTGTTTTCTTCAGAAACCGGAGTAATAACAAAAATTTTGTGCTGAACTACCGCATAACTGATAATTATGCATCCAATTAAAATCAAAATGCTTGTAATTTTTAGTTCTCCAAACCCAAGTGCCCTTAGGATGAATACATCGCAAGGCAAACCGATGATTGATCCAATGAGGACTCCAATGAATACAAAAAATATATTCCTTTTTTCAGATTCAATATTTGATTTTAAATATTCAATAAACAAAGTGCTAAATGCAGCTGTTAAAAAAATAATTAAGTGTAGTACTGCGAGAGTGTAAATGCTTCCGTATTCAACAGAATTAACTCCTTGGTCAGAGATAACTATATTTTTTATGAAATCATTTGAGAAAAACATTAAATATATTAAAATTAACGGGATGATTAAAACAAAAAGTTTTGAAGACTCATTTTGAAAAATTGTTTTTCGAGATCTAGGAAAATTACTTGCAAATAAAAAAAACAATGCTGATAATAAAATAAATCCTGCCCAATAAGCATATATCGCGGTTCTTGCCGCCGGGATAGTTGTTGCTAATTGAAAGAATAAATCTCCTGCAACGTGAAGTGTAACCGCAACCATGAACAAAAAATAATAAAATGCTGCAGGACTCTTAATTTTTTTAATCAAAATATATAAGGCAAGTAATGCATTAGCAATTACTGAAATTACTAGCCCTGAAAACAGAAAAATATTCATTGCCATATAGTATGTATTCTAGTTTTTCTCTAATAAAAACTTATTTAAAGGAAAAGCCCCTTCTATTTGCAGTAAAGTTGGGTGTTATTTAGTGAAAAAAAAAATAAATTATTTCCTTTTGGTAACTATCTTTTTATTTGTTTTTTCCACTGTTTTTTCGACAGCGTATACTCGTACGGTGGGGTTGCCTGCAGGGGATAGGAATTCTTTTTTTAATGATTTGACTCATAATTATAATTTTCCAGGGTTCGTTGAACCGCGAGGGTCGGATTCAGCATATGTGCAATCGGCTTCAATTGATTGGAATAAGTCCTTGTTTTCTCTTCCAAATGGGAGTCAATTAACTGCTGACAATAACTTGCTTGGGTTGTGGGATGCAAATTTAATTTCAATTTGGCATTTAGAAGAAAATGATGGCGCCCTAATAGTAGATTCTAAAGGGGGAAATAATGGTAATGGGGGGAGTTCTCATAAAAGTGCAGGAATTAATGGAAACTATGCGCAATCTTTTAGAAGTGTGGATCTTGCTACGGTGAACCTTGATGCTAAGGCAGTAAATTTTGCAGGGAATTATTCGGAAGGAACGGTATTGGCTTGGATAAAGACCGATAGTTACGCAGATCAATCTTTTTTTTCAATTTCTTCTAATCGGTGGTTCAGGCTGGGGATTAACACCGGAACAATCTACTGGTCAGTTTATAATGGAAGTACGCAGCCGTTTTATTATTCTTCAAGAAAAGCGCTTTCGGATAATAGGTGGCACCAAATAGTATACACTGTGGATGCTACAGGAAATAAAATTTACATTGATGGTCAGTTTGATGAAGGATCTTTTACTTCGGGAGGATCTGCGGCATCTTCATATTTTTTTGATGATGTTCCTTATTCTGCAGGAGCAACAAAATTTAGGATAGGTAATTTTTATTGGTCCACAGACGGGCGGTATTTTGATGGAAACATTGATGAAGTAACAGTTTGGAATCGAGCTTTAACGCCGACTGAAATTCAAGCACTTTACTCGTTGCAATACCCAAAGCAATATGATCAAAATTTGAAAGTATATTGGAAATTTAACGAACTTTCTTATGTTATGGCTGATGAAGCAAATGGAAATGGTGCTAATTGTTGGCATAGTTCTTCTAATAACTTGTCTTGTTTAAGTTATTTGTCTTCATTTATTGGCCCTCGGCAGGGGGGGTTGTTTGATACTAATGGCTCTTACACTAGCGGCCCGACTTGGACTGTTGGGGGGCCATCAAGTATTTCTTTAGATTATAATGATGGGTGGTCTGCAAGTTCTTGGGTGAATTTTTGGGGGATGCATGCTAGCGGGACATATGGGGGTTTAGTTAATGGAAGAGATTCGTCAGATATTGCATACTCTTTAGGAGTGCAAGTATCTGGTGCTGCGGGGGCACAGTTGTTTGTACCTTATGTTAAAATAAGTAATTCAGTTGATGGCCCCAAGTATTGTTATGCAACAGGAGTAAATATTCCAATTTATCAGTGGCATCAGCTTTCAGGAACCTATGATGGGTCAAGATTGAAGATTTTTTATGATGGTAAATTGATTAATACTTGCGCCACTACATTTAGCCCCTGGAAAAATGTGTCAAGTCGAATTGAACAAGGAATTGATGTGGCTTCAATTTATGGAATGGTTGAAGAAACTAAATTGTATTCTTATGCTTTGTCAGATCAACAAATGGGGGAAGATTTTAATAGAATAAAAAGTTCTCATTTTGTTGGGGCAATCCCAATCTATTCTCCAACCCTATCCTCTCTTCGTTGGGACTCCGCAAAAGTTAATTCCTCTACAAATTTTTCATTTGGAAAAGAAATTTTATCTACAGACACAAAGTATTTTGATCAAAATCTTAAGGCGCTTTATCACCTAAATTCTTCTCCACAAGATAGTTCTGGGAATGGATTTGATGCAAATTTATATGGCGAAGGTGATGAGTATGTCTCGGGGCTATGGGGTACGCAAGCTGTAAGCCTGGATGGAAATGATTCTTTATCAATAAACAGTATGAACAACTTGCTTTGTGGGGCAACAAGCACGGGGAAGTTTAGTTGGAGTGGGTGGATAAAACCTGATTCGATTTGTAACTATAATCCTACTTGGTGTACTTTATATGGGTCGTCAGGATTTACAATACGTAACCATAGTTCCCAATCTCTTTATGTCTATAATGGATCAACAGGAATTTTTAGTACTACTCAACCCTTCAATCCAAATTATTGGACGCATGTTGTTTTTACCTACGGGGGAGGAGTACGCAAACTCTATATCAATGGCCAGTTAGTTTTAAACACGGTCGGGGCAATCACATTTAATAATTGCTCTTCCTATTACCCACAAATTGGCGCGCTTAACAGAGGGGACTTTTTTAGAGGGGATGTGGAGGAAATTGCGCTTTGGGATAAAGACTTGTCTTATGATGATGTTGTTGATTTATTTAGAAAAGGAGTATCAAGTCTTGATTTAAATTTTTATTCCTGCGCAGATTACAATTGTAATAATAAAACTGCGTCAGTATTTATTGCAGACGCAAACAATAACCAAGATTATTCTTTAGCACAACTTCCTGTTACAAACTATTTAGGGTATGACGCTTTTTTCAAAACCGCCCCCTCCTTTTCAGATTATAATTTTGGGTTTGGTGCGTATGGGGCTTTCCTAAAAAACGTTGTTGTCGATGCCTCTCCAGGAAATACAAACCCAATTATGAATTTTAATTTAGTTGGAACAGATAACGCAAAAGGGGCAATTAGCACAAAGAATGGAACTGTAACTTTGGACTTTGACGTATTTGATTTACAAAATGACAGACTTGATTTGAATGTATATTTGAGTAATAATTCAGACATTAATAATTTATCAAGTGACACACTTGTAATAACAGATCTTAATTTGACAAGCACTCAATGTTCAAGCATTACTTGGAACGTAACTTCCGCGCATTGTACTCTTGACATTAACACCCCGCTTGCAATTGATGCTCAGGCGAAATATGTTAAATTATTAGTGAGTGATTTATCGACTGCGGGTGTTTTGACTGATTACAACGTTTCGTCTCCCTTTATCCTAAACAACGTTGGCCCGGTTTTGAGTTTTAATCTAATTGATTCTAACGATGCAAAAGGAATTCTTCCAACAAAAAGTGGAACAGTTACAATTGATTTCAATGTTCAAGACCAAGGAAATGATGTGCTTGACTTGAATGTTTATTTGAGTAATAATAACTCTTCAGGAAATTTTACTGGCGACACAATAGCAATTAGCTCCTCAAATTTTGTTTCAACATATTGTGCTCCAAGTGCAGATTGGAGTACAACTTCAGTAAAGTGCACTGTTCCGATTAACACTGCTTTGATTTCTGATGGAAGCACTAAATACATTAAACTGAAAGTTGCGGACAACACTTACAACACTTATGATATCTCAAGTTCTTTTGCAATAAACAATATTGCACCAGTTGTGACATTCAATTTAATTGGAAGTTCAATTGCTACAGGGAGCATAACCCCAAAGAAAGAAATTATAACAATTGATTTTAACATTAATGATCCTGGAACAAGTTTTGAAGATTTGAATGTTTACCTTAGTAATAATAATAGTACTAGTGATCCGCTTGTTGCATTAGACACTATTGCAATCCAAGATCTAAATTTAACTTCACTAAATTGCTCAAGCGGAACTTGGGAAAATGGAAGTGTAAATTGTACTCTCGACAGTAATACTTTCCTTACTACTGACGGGGTAACAAAATATATTAAATTAAAAATTAAAAATAATGTTCAACCTGCTGTGTTTAGTGTTTCAAGTGGATTTACAATCGACAATACTTTCCCCGTAGTTACTTGGAATAATGTTTCAAACAATTGGAGAAGGCACAATAATGACATTAATCTTTCTTGTGCAGATGCAACAACAAGTTGTTCTCAAGTCCGGTATCAAATAAACGGGGGCACTTGGGAAGTATATTCTGCCCCAGTTTCTCTTCCAGCAGATGGGAATTATTTAATTCAAACAGATGCAAATGATTTACTTGGAAATCGATCAACTACCCAAGCATTTAACATATTAGTTGGTTTTAATGGAAATCTAAGGACTTATAATGACTTGAATAATCCTGAGTCTTTCTTTAGTGAAAATGAAAAAGCTGAATTAGTTTATGATATGAATTTAGCGGTTTCTCCGAGAATACAATTGATTGATAGTAATGGCGTAATTGTTGTAGATTCTGTGATGACAAACATTTCTCAAGATTCAACTTTTGGAAAAAATGATTTGAATACCTATTATTTTGATTTCAATTTAATTGGGGAATTCGGATGGTATGATGCAATTATTCAAAACCAATTGTTTTCAAAAGCATTTTTTAAATCAAGAACTTGGGTTGATAGGTACACGGATTATAACGGAGTTAATTATCCTTTTAGTTTTGACCTAAACTTAACAGAACCAAATGTTACAGAAAGAAGATTTAGTGCAATTGACACAAATATTCATTTTAATTACAAAGCAAATCCTACCTCCATAAGAGTATTGGATTTTAAAGGATCAGTTTACAAAGAAGTTCCAAGTGAAGTGTACTTGCGAGTTTACTCTGGAAGTTTAATCACGGATGCAAGATTAGTTTTCCTTTCAACACTCTACCAAGGTCAGCAAAAAACATACGCTGTTTCTTATGCTTCCTCACAAATGCCAAGGAGTTATTCCGCAGATTTAAATTCTTCATTAATTGCGCCGTTAATAGTTGATTTCAATAACAGTGCATTTGAAGCAAAAGTAGATTTGTCAAATGGAGCAGTACTCTCCTCTATTAAAAGTTGGATTGGAAAAGGGAGTGATTTGAATAATGCTCTACTTACAAAAGCTCCACAAAGTTCTCTTGGGTCCTCAAGTTATTCAGATTTATTTTTGACAAATTATTCTCTTGCCTCAAGCGGTCCGCTTGTGACAAAATTAAATGCGTATGGGCCAATGGGTTCGTTTGATTACAATGTAACATACACCACTTATGCAAAATCAAAGTATATTTTATTTGATTCAAATGCAGTTTTCAACTCAGTTTCACAAAGAGATATTTACAATTTAGTAACAAGCGAACAGCATTTCCAAAAAGGAATTTTTACTAAAAACACAAGTTATGATGGGGCTTATGCAGTAATTGATTTGAACAGTACTGGAAATAATTTATCTTTCACAGATCTCAATTTGATTAGTTTGACAAATTCAAAAACTCTTGATTCTTATTCTGAAGCATATCTTTTGAAAACTTCTTCAAAGCCTATGATTGATACGACAAGAATTCGTGAAGATGTAAACTCAATATATATACAAAGAAGAATTGCTCCATCAGATATTGGGGGAGATACACTTGCATTAGGCGATTATTACTCTACAAAAACAGCAATAATAATTTCTAATCCATTGGATTCCTTTGAAGATGTAAACAAAATTTATTTAGCACTAACAAACCCCTTACAAATAGTTACTGGACGAATAGTTACTAATGATTCTCAAATTCCAACGCTTGGCGGGCAAGGATATTCTCCAGCTGATGCAAATGATTCAACTGATTTGAATTGTTACGCTGCGTTCTTTGATAATACTTTGTTAAGCCGAGTGGAAGTAAATATTACTGGCGCGGATTTAAATATTTTTGAATCCCAAGAATTTTTAGATCAAAATATAGTAAGTTCCTATGTAGTTGATTCAAACACTCTTAATTCTGGAAACGTTAATTGTACTTTTACAGCATATGATATTGCGGACAATAATATTACAACTTCTTTTTTAGTTTCTGTTGCGGATAAAACTCCCCCAGTTATTGAAAGTACCCTTTTGTCCCTTGATTCAAATGCGTTGCTAGATCCACAAAAAGACACAAACTTTGACGCAAATGTTACTGAATACTTAGGATTACAAACAGTAGAGCTTTATACAAGGACAAGCGCTGACGGCAATAATTGGTCTGAATGGAGTATTAATTCAATGCAAAACGATTTGAACAATTCCTCATACAATTATCATTACACTTATTTACTCACTACTGATTCAAACGAATTAATTTACCAATTCTTTGTTCACGCTGTTGACTTGAATGGAAATGATAGTAATTCTAGCGTAGAAACACATTATTCATTTTATGATTACACTTGGGAAGTTAGCCCCCAAGTTCTTCCCGCAGTTACTCAATCGCTTAACACCGTTGCTCAATTAGGTTCTATTAGCATAACTAACACTGGGGACAAACCTCTAACATTTAAACTTTCTACAAATTGGGAAAACAAATCTCAAATTTGGTTTTCTGGAGATGCAGAAACATTAACTGGAAAAGTAGTAGGTCTTTCCCCAGGGGATTCTCAGACTTATCTACTTAGTGCAACCACAAAACTAACTGAAAGAAGTGATCCAATAATAATTACTGTTGACCCCTATAATGCCCAAGCAATTCCTGATTCAAACACAGTTAACGCTACGCTTGTTTCACTTTCAAACGGTCCATTTATGTTAATAGAATGGACAAAGACAAACCCTGCTGTTCGACAAGAAGATGAAAATGTTCTTTACACTGTAAAGTTATCCAATGCAGGAAACGCAGATGCGAATGAAATTATTATTGATTGGAATTATCCATTTGATTGGACACTTACTGATGGAAACTCAGATGAAAATTTAAGTGAAACAATTTCAGTTGGATTAAACTTAAGTCGTTCATTAATCTTTTCTATCCCTGCCGATGCAAATAATGTTACACAGATATTAACTTTCACAGCCGGATGTAACAGTGATGAAAACAAAACACAAACAAGTTCCACTACGACAGTAGTTTATGATAAAACCGGTACTAGTACTGGGGGAAACAACAATAACAACAATGGCGGCGGCTCTGGCACTGGGGGCGGAGGGGGAGGCGGCGGAGGCAATACGGGCTCTGGAGGATTACCATTTGTTCCTGGGCAAGAAGACAAATTTTTCCAAACAAGTTCCTTCTTTGAACTTGTAAGAGGACAGGATAATACGTTCCCAATTAAATTTACAAATCCTTTGGATAATAATTTGCAGAATATTCATTTGAGTGTTTCCGGAATCATTTCAAGATATTTAAAGTTAAAAGATGAAAACATTGCGCAACTTGATTCTAATCAAGAGTTTTCAACTGAAATAGAAATTGTTTCTCCAAAGTATTTCACGCCAGGAAAATATGCATTGGTGTTCACAATTACTGGGGAGTTTATAGATCGATATAGAAGACCAACTAGTTTCATAGAGGAACGAACAATCAATCTCTTGGTTCATGATGTAAACGAATCAACTGCAAACGAAATGTTTGCCCAAATGCAATCCTTCTTGACTGAATTGCAAAAAAATAATTACCGTGTAAATGATTTGCCATTTTTAGTTAAAGATGCTAACACTATGCTTGGCAAGAGAGACTTTGATGGAGTTGCAGAAAAATATATGTTAGCAAAGAAAGTATTCGATGATGCAACATTAGCAGCAAACCAGGCAACTAGTATTTCTGGATTAATTGGACTTGCAACAAGTAAAGGAATTGAAACTCCAAATACTGACAGACTGTTAGTTCTTGCACAACTTGCCTTCCAAAGAGGAGATTATGCTTTAGCGTTGTCAAGACTAAAGGAAGCAGAGTTGACTTATTCAATTGAAACAAAAGGAGAATTTAACTGGATAGTTTGGGCATTAGCAAATATTGATAAAATAATTTTAATGCTTGTTTTGTTCATTGCTGCCGCTTACATGTTTAATTTAGGATTTACAATGCTAAGAATTGATTCAAAACTAAAGTCTTCCTTGGCTGAAAATACTTTATTGCTTTCAATGATTGCAGGGATACAAAAAAGAAGCTTTGTTGAAAACAAAATGAGTCTTAGTGAATATTACGATGCGTTAGCCCAATTTGAAGATAGAATAGCAAGCGTGTCCGAATCCATTGTGGATCTTACTACCCGAAAGAGCAATATGTTAAAATTTTCAAGACCTTCTACAAGGTTAAATCAGGAAAAGAGAAGTTTGCTTGATTTAATTAGGGACACTCAGCAACAGTACTTTAATTTCGGGTTAGTTGAAACTAGAATTTATCAAACGAAAGTAAAAAGTCTTACAAAAAGACTTACTGAGGTTGATGAAGAAATTGTTTCAAGCGATTTAAAGAAGACTCTTCGTATGAACGGAAGAGGTCCAAGTGTACTCTTTTGGAAGTTGTATTATTTTATTTTTAGGTGATGGATTTGAATAAAAAAAATATTCTGTTGTTAGCATTGCTGCTTCTCTTTTGCGTTTACTCTTTCGCGCTGGATGCAAATATTTATTCTTCTCAAATTCAGGCTGAAAAGGACAAAGTGGCTGCGTTTGGAGTAAGTATTTCTTCTATGAAAGAAAATGGGTTCACGGTTACAAGAATGCTTGATGAGTTATCCATTTTGCGTCAAACAGCCGAAAATAATATTTACAAAATTGAAAACAACCAATTACCTGATTTTGAAACATTTAATGCCCGTGCAGATGCGTTGGATAAAATTTTGATTGAAGCCCAACAAATCAAAGATGAGTTGGTTGCCCTCAAGACAACAATAGACGGACTCAAGGGAACTATTGACATAACTCCATTAACCGAAATGCGGCTTGAAGCAGAAAAGGAATTTGCGGATGAACGATATGAGTATGCAATAAAACAAATTGATGCTACTTATGAAAAAGTGAGTGAATTGCAAGGAATCCAAGCCAAAGCTAATGCAGCATATGACGCAACACGAAGAAGTGTTTTGGGTTTTATTTCAGAGAATTGGGGATATATTTTGATTGTGGTTTTGATTCCAGTGATAGGGTATTTAATTTTTAGAAAAAAAATAACTCTGTACCGATTGAATAAGCGAATTGAAGAAGTGCGGTTTGAAGAGGGGGTTTTGAAGGATGAAATAAAAAAAGCACAGGAATTATATTTTGTTGGAGGGAAACTTCCAGAAGCGGAATATTCTATAAAAGTGAAAATGTATGGGGAAAAAATTAGAGACTTGAATAGACTGGCAGCAGTTTTTGAAGAAAAAAAAGAAGAAATTCTCCAAGGGTCTATGAAATCTGAAGAGAAGAAACCTTTAAATAAATAGGAATAGTTGATATGACATGGACAAAACAGACGTACAATCAAAACGAGAATATTTTATGCCACAAGTGCAAGGCTTAAACGGATTATTTAGTAAAGGAATCCCGATTGGCTCAGCAGTAATAATTGAAGGGGGGCCAGGTTCAGGAAAAACCTTATTTTGCTTGCAAGCTTGTGTGGATGCATGCGAGCAAGGCAAAAAAGTTCTTTTTATGAGTTTTGAAGAACCGGAAAGAAATTTACGAAGCCACTTAAACATGTTCAATTTTGATTCAGTACAATATGAAAAAAAAGGACTCTTAAGAATAAAAAGATTTAATGCTTTAGATATTGCAAGAAGTGTTGAAGCACTATTAAGTGAAGCAAAAAAGGAACTGCTAATTGATGTGCAACCAATTCTGATTCCTCAAGATTTCCAACCAGACTTAGTGTTTATTGATTCATTGACCTCAATTTCTTCAGCATTTAGTGGAGAATCAAGCAGATTTAGAGTATATATGGAACAATTATTTCGTTACCTTGAATCTCACAACATTACTTCATTCTTAATCATGGAAACTCCACACCCAACTCACTTAGGACAAGTTGTTGCAGGGATTGACCAAGCGGTGTCCTTCCTTTCTGATGGAATTATTGTAATTTACAATGTGTTTTATGAAAACGGAAGAAGAGGAAGAGCTATAGAAGCTCTAAAAATGCGTGGGGAAGATATTAATAGAAAAATAGTTGAACTAGAAATAAAAGATAAAAAAGGAATAATAGTATACCCTGACAAACCATTGAAAGGGAAATATACTTTAACTTAAACTAGTTCCTTTAGGGCGTGAGCAACTTTTTAATATACTTCCAAGTACAATATCCAGTAATACAAGGTGACTTTATGGGATACAAAATAAGTGAAGCAGACAGCAAAATGGAAATTAAAGACTTCTTAAAAGCAAAAGTCCCTGAGGTTGAGAAAGAAATAGAAAAATACATTCCTAGAAAAGCTAGTAAAGAATGGATAGAGCAAGCACTTGGAAAAACTGTTTTTGAATTAGATTTAGAAGCATATACAAAAGGAGTAAATGCACCAATTTGGGATTTACTTGACAGAGGGGGAAAAAGATTTCGCCCAGTAATGACTTGTATTGTCAGCGAAGCAGTTGGGGGAAAATGGGAAGATGGAATGAAATTATCTCCAATGGTAGAACTAATCCACAATGGAACCCTAATGAGTGATGATGTGGAAGATGATAGTGTTGCAAGAAGAGGAAAGCCTTGTGTTCATAAAATATTTGGAGTAGATACTGCAGTAAACACAGGGGCAATAATGTATTTTTGGCCATTAATGAAAATCAAAAATAATGAATTCAAACTAAGTGAAGAAAAAAGAAACGCGATTTATGATTTGTATGTTACTGAAATGGTTCGTGTATCAAGCGGACAAGCATGGGATATTGAATGGCACCACGGAGGATACACTCCAAATGAAAAACAATACCTTAACATGTGCTTATGTAAAACAGGAGTATTAACTAAATTTGCATGCCAACTCGGAGCAATAGCTGGGGGAGCAAGCAAAAAACAATACGAAGCCTTAGGTGAATTTGGTCAAATTGTTGGAGTAGGATTTCAAATACAAGATGATATACTTGAACTAACAGAAACTAGCTTCAAAGAAAAAAAAGGAAGTATTGGCGGAGATATTCACGAAGGAAAAAGAACTTTAATTGTAATACGAACTTTTGAAAAAGCGAACCCCAAGGATAAAAAAAGATTAGTCGAAATTCTTGATTCCCACACAACGGATGAAAAAGTAATTCAAGAAGCACTAGACATCATAAACAAATACGACGGAATCAAATATGCAAAAAGCGTTGCTGACAAAATGGTTGAAAATGCTTGGGCAAAAATAAACAAAGCTTTGCCCGAAAGCAATGCAAAAGCCCTGCTAAAGAAATTTGCAGAACACTTAGTTGAAAGAAAAATTTGAATAAAATGGAAAATTAATTGGAAAAAAGGTTTTTATGAAAAATTGGGCGAATATGAAAGGTGGCGCGAGAAAGAAACTAATTGGTCTCTTTGAAAAAGTGAAAGGTTCAACAATTGGAAAAGCAACTTTTTTTACTGAATCTCCACTTGGAAGGCTTCGTGCAGTTAAACCGAAGAGAGATCCCTCAAAAAAAAGAGCAAGAGATGTGCGAATACAAAGAAAAGTGCTTGCCCGAATGGGGGTGCCAACAAAACAAGCAAACAATGTAATTTGGTGGTATAGATTAAGGCGAATTTCAGAGATTGCAACAAGTGGAGGGATTTGTACTTCAAATGCGGGGAAAGTAATTTTGGATTTTATGAAACAAAACAAGAGCGCGTATTTTGCTGGCATGAAGTTTAAAACAATTACAGAAAAGCGACAAATGCTTCAATCCATTAACGGGGCTATTGCCATTCTTGAGGAAAATATAGAAAAAAATTATCATTTTTATCGGGATGAAATTGCGCAAGGAATTGGTACAAAAGAAATTCTTCAAGAACAAATTGAACATGAGCAAATGCTAGCTGAATTTAATGAACGCTTAGTAGTAAAAAGACCAAAACTTAATAGTCCTGTAATTATGGTGTTGCCTTCAGTTTTTTTACTTGCCGCAGACATGGCAAATTTTAGAATAAAACAAGTCCTTGAAAAAAAACAATCATTTTTCGAAGAGCAAGTAGCTAAAGAGCATGAGGCCTTTGAAAGAATGCGGGATATGCCTTCTGTGAATTAGGTTAATATATTGATAAAACATAATAATTAATATAATGAAAAAGTAGGATATGGTTAAGTTAAAGGTAGTGATTTTTATGCCATCGATTATAGAAAAAAGAAAAGCAGACCACATAAAGCTATGCGCTACAAAAGATGTTGCCTTTAAAGACAAAACTACTCTTTTGGAAGAAGTAGAACTAAATTACAAATCTTTACCTGAATTAAATCTTCGCGAAATTGATTTAAGTACTGAGTTTTTAGGAAAAAAGTTTTCTTTTCCTTTCATTGCATCAGCCATCACTGGTGGGGCACAAGTATCAAAAAAAATAAACAAAGATATTGCAATTGCAGCTCAAGAAGTTGGAGCAGGAATGGGTTTGGGAAGTATTCGCGCAATGATACAACAGCCCTCTTTAATAGAAACCTATTTTGTTCGTGATGTTGCCCCAGACATATTTTTAGCAGGAAATATTGGAGTAGCTCAATTAAAACAATTTACTCCTGAACAACTAAACGAAGCATTAACTGCGCTTGAAGTAAATGCGCTTGCAATTCACTTAAACTCAGCGCAAGAAGCAGTACAAGCAGAAGGGGACGCTGACTTTACAGGCCTTGTTGCAAAAATCGCAGAGTTTTCTGACAAAATAACTGTTCCAGTTTATGTAAAAGAAGTAGGACACGGAATAAGTTACGATGTTGCTCTGGCATTAAAAGAAACAAAAATAAAAGCAATTGATGTACAAGGGGCAGGCGGAACAAGTTGGACAATGGTTGATGCACTAAGACACAAAGATGGATTCGGTTTACCATTTAGAGATTTTGGATTGCCAACTGCTGTTTCCATAATTGAAGTAAAACACGCATTACACGTTGCAACAACTAATTCCACTACAAGCAAAAAAATAATTGCGTCTGGAGGAATAAGAAACGGACTTGAAGCAGTAAAAGCAATAGTACTTGGCGCAGACATGGTTGGAAATGCAATGCCAATTTTAAAAGCCCAACAAAAAAATGGTTCAATAGGGGTTGCTAATTATTTAACTAATTTTAAACGAGAAATGGAAATAGCATCCTTCCTAATTGGTTGTCAAAACCTAAAAGAATTACACGAAGAAAAACCAATTTTGTTTGGAAAACTAAGACAATGGGTAGAAGAATAAATAATTTTAATTCTTTACTCTGTTTAGAAGATTTTTTCCATTAAAATTAGTTTTATATATTTGAATCTTCTACTGGTAGTATGTCTAACAAATCTTTTTCTGCACAAAGCCTGCCATGGGCACCTTTTGAGATGCAGGCGCCCCGCGGGGCACAGGCGTCAGGCCAGAGTACTGTTGAGTATTTGGTGATTATTGGGGTTGTTGTTGTTTTGAGTTT
>Ga0172379_10001669_pt1 | contig 43065 bp, 47 predicted proteins | sample GrowelOW334metaG_FD_119756 | JGI IMG/M metagenome (GOLD analysis project Ga0172379, IMG submission 119756) | Groundwater microbial communities from an aquifer near a municipal landfill in Southern Ontario, Canada - Groundwater well OW334 metaG | ecosystem: Environmental > Aquatic > Deep... | reverse complement strand
CGACCGAGCGATTGCTTTGTACCTCGGCAGGATATTTAAGCCCAACGCATTGTCATTCTGAGCGAAGCCCAACGGGCGTAGCCGAAGAATCTACAATTGTTAGACACCTGCTGTCTATGGTTTTCCCTGTCCCGCAAAGCGAGACTAAGGTGTCGATATCTTACAATATTAGCCCGAAAATGTCAAGTTTTGGGGTGTGGATAAGCCATGGGGATAACTTCTGTCTCTTTTTATTGCTTTTTGCCAATTTTTTGCTAAAATATGGGCGTCCGTTCTTTCCAAGGGTACGAAACAGCTCAAGGGAGGTGGGCATGTTTCCTTCGTTTTTGGTCACGATCGTTGGCCTTGTCATCACCGGCATTTTGGCCATCAAGGCTAAAAAAGCATACGACCAACAAATGGTCGAGCAAAACAAGGAATATAAGGCCTTCGTCAACAGCCACGGCAAAGAGCCATATGGCTGGACCAACGAGCCTATTTATGTGTTTTATATAGCGTGCATGCCACACGCTTTGATCGCGACCATCCTTTGGGTCGTGGTGTGGCTTACATACTATCGCTCATGATTGTTTCCAAGGGAGCGTCCGCGCGCTCCCTATTTTATTACTCAAAATTTTGAAATAAAAGGATGTGGATAAGTACCTAATATCCACAAGCTACACTCGCCTCACCCCCCTCCCTTGACAAAAATACTGTTTTGTGCGATAATGATTTGTTGCTTGGTCAATTTCGACCAACAACACTCATTGACGATGGCCTGATTACAGACCGCATTCCCACGCGGTGGGAAGGGGGAAAAATGATTACCATAATAATCATTTTAGCGATTCTGGCCTACTACTATCCAGTAGCAGGCCCAATCATAGCGGTCGTAATGACCGCCATGATGATCAAGAAAATGGGCGCGTGGCCCGCTACGGTGGCGGGCATGATGTTGTGCGCCGTCTTGATGATCGGCGCATTCCTGTATGAAATCGTCGTTTACGACGGTTTCATGCCGGAGCCAGTGATTTGCATGGCAACACTGGCGCTGGGATGCCTGCTCGCTCTTGGGGCAGCCATATGCGTCATAGTTGCCCCTCATCTTGCCGGTGACAAGGCAAGGTGACAGAGCAAAAACACCATGGGAGCGCCTGCGCGCTCCCTATTTTTATACTCAAAATTTTTCCGGCCGAAAAAATCACTCGATGACCGTCCCGTTAAATTTTATATCCGCGAGCAAATTCGCCACCGCCTCGAGATCAGTCCCTTTGGCAAAAATAACTTTTAGTTTATTTTTTTGCGCGAGTTTCGCGGCTTCGGGATCAAACGGCACATTGGCGCCCGGCACCCACTTGTCCCCCACTATTTTTCGAAATTCGTTCCATGATAAATTTTCCATTTTTTGGGCATCGTCAAATTTATTCGGATCTTTGTCGTAAACAAAATCGACATTCGACAAATTGGCGATGGTTTTGACTTTCAGATTTTTCGCGAGCAGGACCGCGTCCTTGTCGGTCGAGCAACCCGGCTTCCAACCGCCGGCGATAATGATTGATTTATTGGTCTTGATTTTTTGCGTCGGATTTTTCACCACTTCTTGGTGCGCGTATTTGCCAAATAGCAAACGGACAAATTCGGCGTTATACCAAGTGGTGTAGATGCCAAGCCAATCGAGATCGGTGTTCCAGGCGTCGGTCACGGCTTTGAGCGCCGACTGATATTGCCGACAGGTCGCGCCCCCGCCGATCACCAACACGAATTTGTCGCCTTGTTTCACGCGCGCGAGAATTAAGTCGCGAAATTCGGTCAAAAACTCGATGTCAAAACCGGTTTTGGGGATAATGATCGACCCGCCGACCGAGAGAATCTTATACATAAAATTTTAAAATTACAAATATCAAATTACAAATCACAAATAAAATTCAAGCTCCAAATTTCAAAATTGTGATTTAGAATTTGTAATTTTTGATTTGTTATTTACAAACTTATTCTTGAAATTATCGTTGCGTGATTTAATGTCCGCGATATACACCGCCTTATTCGCGCGAAATAAACTCGGCGTGCGATACGCGGTCTTGCCTTTTTGCGCGCGATTGGAGGCGTAATTTTTCACACTACTTTTTCAACATCGCCCCTACCACCCAACCCACGACCGATACGATGAGCGCGCCCCAAAACGCCGGCCAAAATCCGGACACATAAAATCCTTTGACAATGCTCGATGCAAACCAAAACATCAGGGCGTTGATCACAAAAGTGAATAGCCCTAAAGTCAAAATATTTACGGGCAATGTCAAAAGCAACGCGAGCGGACGAATAACGGCATTGATCAACCCGAGAACGAGCGCCGCGATGAGAGCGCTGTAAAAACTGACTACCGCGATACCGGGCACATAATAAGCCACGAGCATAAGAGTGCCGGCCGAGATCAACCAACGAAGCAATAGATTCATATGATTTTAATAAACAAATTAAATTTCTTTTTTTAATTCTTTAATTTTGTTTTCCATCGTCTCCAAATACTGCTTCATATCTTTCACCAATTTTGACCCTTCTTCAAACTTGGCAATCCCATCTTCGAGATCGACATTTTCTTTTTCAAACCAATCCACAATCGCTTGTAGGTCTTTGTATGACTTGGCAAAATTGAATTTATCTTTGGGCATATTACATTTAAATTATTTTAATTTCCCCTCCCACAAAATTTTGCGACAGGTGCAATGGTCGCCCAGATGGCAAATCGCAATGCGACGCGCGTTAAATTTTATCGGCAATTTTCCTCGAAATTTGGCATGATCTGTACGCAAAGTAATATGAGGATTAAATTTTATAAAACTGGAATTTTTTAAATAATTACTTACAAATTTCCAACCTCTGGATATTTTCTCATTTTTATTTTTATAAAACATGCTCTGGGTGGCCGGTCCGCATACATATTTTCTTATTTTTTTAACGATCAATTCGTGGAGGTGCTGAAGTTGTTTAGTGTTTTTAATATCAAAATAATACATTGGGATACCGGCCGAATCCTTCGCTTTTGAATATAACCGCGATACGACGCCGACGATTGGATTGAATTGACCCATAATTAACTGTAAATCTCTGTCAATTAAACCGAGGTCGCTATATTTTACCGCCCCCATAAATAATGAGATGTGCGGAAAATTGTCTACGCGATTTAATAACACGCCTTGATGGCCATTTTTTATCGCCCGATTATTTACCTTAATACAAATAGAGGTAATATCCCCGGGTGGGAATAGCGCAATATCAATAGCAATCATTTTTGGCATACTACAAATTAACATCATCAATAAATTTCTTGAACATTTGGTAATACGGTTCCAACTCTTGTTTACAAATATCAAGGGACAATGCTTTATGCTTTTCTTCTAATTTTTCCTTTAATGTGTCGATGGCGTGGTTCAAATCCAAACTTCTGCTTCCTTGCAAAATTAAAAAGCCAAACACACCGGCGGGATAAATAAATCGATAACAATCGGCATTGCAAGCTATCTCTGCCTCTTTACAAATAAAAGGCGCTGTACCGTGATGCGCCTCCACACAGTTAATAATTCTATTTTTTGTATCAATATCCAAATTGTATTGGTTCAAAAAATTTTTGGCGGCTTCAACACCCATTTTTACATGTTCCTCTTTTTTGCCTTGTTTTCTGGCCTCACCCAATTTTATATCCATGAGATATGTACCAATTTCAGCAATATCTCTATCAGCCCCCAACCTTTCGGCTAATTCCAATGCCTTTTTGGCCGCCAAATCCAAGTGTCCAATATAGGGTGTGCCAAATTTTTCTATTTCTGACAATGCGTAATCTTTGGCGTCTTCAATAATCTTTCTATCCATACTAAATATCACTTAAATTACCAATTTTCACCTCACCGGTAGTAGTGTCGTAAATCGAGAAAGTCGGTGGATAATATAGTCCGCCCAAAGTACCCGGGTTTAATATTTGTTTATCGCCAACCGGCGCAACACCGGCTTGATGGGTGTGGCCATGAATAACCAAATCATACACGCCAGCGCTGGCGATTACTTGCGCGCGTTGGGGAAAATGGGTGACATAAATTTTCTTTCCGCCCAATTGTACCTCGCCCTCGTCACCCAAATATTTAACATTGGCTAAATCTTTACTTGCTTTCGCTAATAATTCTTTATCGGTGACATTGCCATTAATCAAATAAATTTCTTTATTGAATCTGGGGGATAAAGTTTTAATCAAAACACTGGGCGCACTCAAATCACCGGCGTGAATTAACGCGCCGATGTCATTGGTCTGCGCCCACTTTAAAACCTTTTCCAAATTGGGCACATTGTCGTGGCTATCGGAAATTATTAAAATTTTCATACAAATAATTTGATCTGTGCCGGCTGGGGCTTGTCGCCAAAGACCTCCGCCCCGATGCTCCCCTCGCTCAATTCTACCACGATCAGGTCGCCCGCGTCCACCTGGCTGGCCGCGCGAATGATCCGACCCATCCGATCGCGCGCGATGCTAAATCCTCGGCTCAACACCCGCTTGGGATTGACATTATTGAATAATCGCTCCGCTCCGAGGACAAACTCGCGCTGGCGCTCTACCCGCGCACCCAGGCGTTCGAGTAACCCGCCAAACGAATCAATGAGCGATCGACAGTCGCGCAATGGTTTCTCCAGTCGGCTAAATATCGCGTAGGACAACTGCTCCAGCCCGCGTCGCTGTTTAGTCACTTCGTGCTCCAAATCGCCCGCGATATTATCCAAAGAAAATTCCAATTGCGCCACAAAATCTTTTTTATCCGGCACGACGATCTCAGCCGCGTTTGACGGCGTCGAAGCGCGCACATCGGCAGCGAAGTCAGCGAGCGACTCATCGCGCTCGTGCCCCACTCCGCAAATTACCGGAATCTTGCTCCCATAGACCGCTCGCACCACGCGTTCGTCATTAAAAGCCGATAGATCCTCGAGCGACCCGCCTCCGCGAATCATCACGATCACCTCGGCCTCATCGCTATGCGCGTTAAAATACTCATACGCCCCGACAATCTCACCGACCGCCTGCTCACCCTGCACCGCTGTATTGTATAAATTTATTTCCACTCCGCCCCAGCGATTGTTCAAAATTCTTTTGAAATCGCCGAACGCCGCGCTGTCGCGCGAAGCGATCACCCCGATGCGCGCGGGCAATTCCGGCAATTTTCTTTTGCGCTCGAGCGCGAACAGCCCCTCATCGGTTAATTTTTTCTTTAACAATAAATACGCTTTTTTGAGCGACCCCTCGCCTACCATTTCCACTTTTTGAACGGTCAAACTAAACCGCCCGGACTTGTCGTGAATTTTGGGATAACCGAGCACCAGCACTTTCATCCCGTCTTCGAGCGGCTGACCGACCTGATATACAATCGCGAAACAACTTAGCACCGACCGGTCGTCTTTGAGATCAAAAAACACCCACTTACCCTGGGATACTTTGTAGCTCGACACTTCGCCCTCGACGACAAACTCGCCGGCGATAATATCATTGATTTGAGAAATAAATTCAGAAACGGAAACAACGCGTATCATAATTATCCGACTAACAAACGAAACATCGCTTCGATCACGGGCGAGATGAGATCAAACAAATAAAACGCGAGTAAAAGTAAAATGAAAAATCCCCAACGATCAAAAAACACTTGCACTTTATAGGCTAAGGCGTTCGGTAATAGGGCTAATAATACTTTGGACCCATCAAGTGGAGGCAAGGGGATCAAGTTAAATGTCATCAAAAGCAAATTAGCGTAAACAATAATCGCGAGAAATGGCGCGATGGTCGCGCCGGGAATGAAGCGAATCAAAATCGCGAACGCGCACGCGAGCATCAGATTGGACGCCGGACCGGCGAGACCGACGATAGCCGGACCCCATTTTTGATCGCGCAGATTGTATGGATTATACGGCACGGGTTTGGCATAGGCGAACATAAACGATCCATGCGTGAGCAGCGACAGCATCACCGGTAAAATAATCGTCCCCCACAAGTCAATATGCTTGACCGGATTTAGGGTGAGCCGGCCGGCATAACGGGCGGTTTTATCCCCCAAACGCTCGGCCATCCAACCATGAGCGTATTCGTGGATAATCGCCGAGGGCACGATAATCAAAAAATAGAATAGGATATTGGCGAAACTCATAGGGTATTGACAATAATAATAATTAGTGGTATTATTATACTACTTTATTTACAATAATTCAACCCAATTTTATGTCTCGCACCTGTGACCTTTGCGGTAAAAGAGCGATGCGCGCCAACCATGTTTCGCACGCCAACAACAAAGTCCCGCGCCGTCAGAAACCGAATTTGCAATTACTGACCGTGGGCAAGGAAAAACTGCGCGCCTGCTCCACTTGTCGCCGCACTTCCGCCAAAAAAACCGCGTAACATTGACTCCTTTAAAAACCCGCTGTGGCGGGTTTTTTCATTGGCAAAATTTGGCGATTATGATATAATATTACCGTTATTAAAATATTTTTATGTCTAAACAAACCATCAATATCTTGGCCTTGGCTGTGTTTGGCCTCATTGTGACATTTGGAGCATTCATGATGTTTGGCCGGGCTTCGGCGCCTACCGCCGGCATTATTTTTTATTACGGCCAAGAATGTCCGCACTGTCTCATAGCCGAAGAATACATGAAAAATAATAATATCGAAGCCAAGATGACCATCGAGAAAAAAGAAGTTTGGCACGATCAAACTAATGCGCGCGATCTGCTTCAAAAAGCGCATGCCTGTGGAATCGCGACTGATAGCGTTGGTGTTCCCCTGCTCTACGATAACGGCAAATGCTACTCCGGCGATACCGATATTATCAACTACTTCGCGTCGAAATTGTGAAGCATCATTTCAAAAATCCAGCGTGACAAACAATATTCGCCACGCTGGATTTTTTTGTTTGAACAAATATATTACCCGTGAAAATCATTTGATTAACGAGGTAAATTTGTAGGCGAGAAGGAGCGTTCCGCAGGATTTGGGCCAATGTGTGACCCGCCTCGCGGCGGGGAGTTTTGGCCCAAAAGCGACTTCGAGTCACAAATTTCGAGTTAATCAATTTGATTTGAAGGGGTGATATATTTGCGAAAACAAAAAAACCGACTAAACAGATACCCGTTTAGCCGGTTTTAAAATTTTTGAATTTTAGTCTGTAAGACGGCTATATTTGTAAATCGGCTTTTTGCCAAACCAGTGTTCGATCTCGTGCTCGGCCTCGGCCGCAGTCTCGGAAGCGTGAACGAGATTCATCACCGCGCGCTTCTCGCCATTGGCGACCGCCGGCGAGTCGGCGCTGTAATCTCCGCGAATCGTGCCCATGTCAGCGAGGTAAGGCAAGGTCGCGCCGCAAATCTTGCGCACCATGTCCACGGCATGCACACCCTCAACTACCATTTTCACGAGCGGAGCGCTGGTCATATAATCCACGAGCCACTTGCGCACCATCTGGCCAATCTCGAGGTCTTCGGCCGTGCCCAGCTCCTGCACCGCGTCCACGCCATATTTGGCATAGGTGGTCAAAGTCTTTTGACCGACTCGGCGGATCCAGGCTTCGTCTTTGGGATAATGATTATCAATCTCATCATGAGTCGGCTGAAACATCTCGAGAGCAACGATCTTGAGATCGCGCTGTTCAAATCGACGGATAATTTCACCGGTCAAGCCTTTTTTTACGCCATCGGGCTTGATCATCACATATGTTTTTTCCTGTTTGAAATTTTGCATATTTTCAAAAGTTAATAATATTGACCATAGTATATCACCCAAATCGCCAGGCGTCAAGGTAAAAAATACTACTCTATCTCCACACCGCCAACCGAAATTTGACTGTCCGACTGGCGCGATCAACAAAAACTATCAGCCCAGCCAGAATAAGTCCGGTTTCGGGCACATTGCGCCGATAGCAATACGCCCGCACCGCTCGCTCAAATTTCATTTTTTTGTGCGCTGTCACTGCCATATCCGTGGCGAGCGCGCGGTCGGTCCGCGTCTTGACCTCGATAAAATAATAATCGCCGTCCTGGCGGGCGACGATATCGATTTCTCCGGTGGTAGTATGATAATTGCGCTCGACCACGACAAACCCTTGGCGCTTCAAAAATTCACAAGCTTGGCTTTCACCCCAATCCCCGATGTCTTTGAGCCTCCTACTCATAGCTTACTTCGGCAAATATTTATTCATCACTTCTCGTTGTTTTTGCTCCTCGCGAATGGCCGGCAAACGACGAAAAACATACCACAATAATTTGCCGAGCCACACCACCGCTATCACAGCAAGCCCCAAGAGCCAAAATCGCCACGCCAAAAACGGCACATTTTCTTGGCGAAAAAATAACCACACCAGTCCGAGTAGCCCGGTGGTGAGGCCGAGATTGGAAAAACGACGAATCAATTCGCGAATGGATTTTTCTTTTTGAACGGAATAAAAAATGCGCGCGATGAGTCCGGCCAAAACCAGAGCCAAAAATAATACCACCCAAATCCACTTGACCGCGCCGTGCGCGATGTAGGGCTGACGAAACCAATAATCCAATTTGAGCAAATTAAAAAAGCTAAGCGACATAACTAATTTTTCTTAAAAATCAAACAAAAATGATAATCCCCCAAATTGATATTTTCCATTAAATTTAATCCGCTTATTTGCGCGTGCTCGATCATTTCGCTCGGGCTAACCATCACGCCATCCTTGGGACCGAGCGGGCCCAAATTTTTGGACCAATCAATGAGAACGATCTGGCCACCGTCTTTGAGCAGTCGGGATGCCTCGCGCAAAGCCGATTCCTTGTCCCGTAAAAGATACATCACATTCACAAAAAAAGCAACATCCAGACTGCCGGCCGGGATCGGGGTCTTTTCGACCATTTCAATATCCGACCAAACCGTGTGGACATTGCCAAACCCTTCCGAACGCACGCGACTATTCAGACTCTCCAAAATATCTTTAACCACATCGATCGCGTACACCACGCCGGTGTCGCCAACCACGCGCGCCACCGGAAAAACGAAGTGTCCGGTGCGTCCGCAACCCAAATCCGCCACCCGCATACCGACGGTAAGGCCGATCTTGTCAAATACTATCTTGGGGTCGATGAGCGCCGTGCCGGCATGAGTCATATTAGCGAATTAATAAACGACCAACGGTGGCCATGAGAAACCCTTCCCACATATTGGTGAGTGCGAGAAACCCGATGAAAATAAAAGCCAACCCAATCAGTTTATACATGATGCGGGTCCCGCCCTCGGTGCCAAAAGTGCGTTCAGCCCAAGCACTCGCGCCAAAATTCGCGACATACCACTCGGTCTTGAGGATGAGCGATACGCCGGCCAATACAGCGACGATACCGATGAAATATTGCATAATTCCTAAAATGTGCCCGGGAGAGGACTTGAACCTCCACACCCTTGCGGGCCCCGGCACCTCAAGCCGGTCTGGCTACCAGTTACAGCACCCGGGCAGAGTGCGTAAATATGATACTATATGGACTTTAGTATAGCAAAAGCTTTAAAAATTTTCAAGTGCTTGCGACGAAGACAAAGAAATGATGTGCCTTTGTACATATTTCTAACAATCTTCATACTTTCCGATTTAGCATATTTTAACTGATAACACGACTTGCCGCTTGCCAGTGTAATATGGCCAAATACACCCAAAAAATCGCTGATTTTATGTTGAAGCCAATATATATGTTTTTTGCTAGCCGAAGCAAATGATAAATAAAACATAAAACTATTTTTCCAACGCTTATCCCAATAAGAATAAAAACTACCATCACCATCGAAGTGTCCGCGTAAAAAATCAAAAAAATACTTATTCGGAATTTTAATACCGCTCAAAATCTTGGTTTTATTCGGCATCAATCCTATTTCCATTAAAAATTTATAAAACAGCACATCGCCGATCTGAATAACAAAATATTTCTTTTCTTTGTTGATTCCATTCCCTTTCATGCCAAAATTGCATGATATAGACAGTCCATTATTTACATTTTCAACCAATTCCTTGTCCTTTGAGGTAAAACTAATGTGCCTGCCATCGGAAGATAAGCTGCCATCTGTCGTTAACAGTCCAATCACATAAGCAAAATCACGCGACCATTTGATTTTGACTTTTGACATCGGCTTCATAATTACTCAAGGTAATAGTGACTACCATTAAAATTAAAAAAATAATTAAAACCTCCGATTGCGCCCTACAATCATCTCGATCTTGCCATGCGCCAGTTTTATTTTTACCTTGATTTCCTTGGAAATTTTGCCGTCCGCCTCCACCGTAAACGGCTCTTTGCCAACAATCTCCATTTCCTCAAACGGAAAGATGCTGGGGCTCTCATATTTATACCCCCACCAGGAGGCTTTTGTCAATGGCCTTAAAAATGCTTCGAGCTTGCCATCTTGAGGATGCACCACCAAGCGCTCTTGGCTTTTTTTATCCTTCTGCCAATAAAAAGGCTGTAAATTACATACTACGACCTCCATTTTATCGTTGGCATAAGCCTTAAATCGCTCGTCATAGATCACTTCGACCTTGGCCGGCAGTACATGCAACTGCGAAATAAAATAGCGATTGTTCATCCACCCGACATCGAGGCGCTCTTTGCGTCGACGCGATAGAACATCGCACGCCTCTATCCCCACCGGGATCCCGAGCACATCGGCGATCGTATTATCCGTCCCCACCGGTAAAAAAGCAAACACGCAATCGCAAGTAGCGCTGCGCGACAACACATTTCCCAGCGTCACATCATTGCCGACAATCACCACCGTCTTCGCCCCTCGCCTGATCTCATCGTCGATCATCGGCTTGGCATCGGTATAATTATTCAAACGCAAAATTTTACCGGCGATACCGTAGTCAGTCAGGCGCACTTCAATCGATTTTACGATCGACTCATATTTCTTGTGGCGCAAAAAATTGTCGTAGATGTAAACATACATAAAAACCGGAGATCCCAAAAACAAAGTTACAGATTCCCAACATCCAACTATTCGGCCATGACCGCGATTTCTTCGCTTTTCTTGCTAAAACCACGCGTTGTTTTGGGTTTATTTTCTTCAAGTCCGGGCATTGTCACTTTGCCAAGCAATAGCGCCCCGGCCTCAATCACCAAAGTTTTTGCTTCGATATCTCCGAGCACGCGCGCCGTCGACTGAAGCTCAAGCGATTCTTTAATTTTCATATTACCGCGCACCTCGCCGGCGATTTGCGCGCTACCGGCTCGGACATTGGCCATGATGCGCGCGCCCATCTCAACTACCAAATGACGGCTGGTATGCACACTGCCGGCCACCGAGCCTTTGACAATGATATTTCCCTCGGACGCGAAATCACCCTCGACATTCACCGACGGCCCCACTATGGTCTCGACATTGTCTTGGGAAGTATTGGGAGAAACCGGCGCCAAAATCTGCTCTTCTTCGTATTGTTTGGGGGATGATTTTTGAAAAATCATAGTAACAAATTAAAAAATAAATTTAACAAATTCATTATATCACATTAATTTTTGATTGGGAAGCGACCATCTGTTCTTTGGTCGGTCGCGCCACGAGCGGCAACCAAAACCCAAACTCACTCCCCTTGCCCGGACCGGGCGATTTGGCCCAAACTCGCCCACCATGACCTTCGACGAATTTTTTACAGATGTATATGCCGAGACCGGTGCCGACCACATTGTTGGTATTCTTGGTATTTTGTCCGCGATAAAATTTAGTAAAAAAACTGGCCTCATCGATCTTGTCAAAACCGATGCCATGATCCTTGATGCGCACTTCCACTCCGCCGTCTTTTGACTCGAGACTAACGATTACTTCGTCATCATCGCTGTATTTCACCGCGTTATCTACAAAATTAAACAAGGTGTGATAAATCTTTTCGCGATCCATCGTGACATTCATGGGTTCGGCGTTATCATGCCATACCAAAGCCATTTTCTTACCGGTCGCTTTTTCTTTGAGCTCATGCACCACTTCGCCGATGAGTTGGCCGATATCCGCCGGTTTGAAATCCCACTTGATCCTCCCTTGTTCAATGCGCGAAACATTTAAAAATTCATCCACCAATTTGATCAAATGTTCATTGTTGATGTCGAAATCATGCAAAATTCGTTTAGGCTCGACGCCGATTTTTCCATATGCCCCATCGCTAAGCAGTTCGATATATCCCTTAAAAATAGAAAGGGGCGTGCGCAGTTGATGCGACGCGATCGATAAAAAGTCGGTCTTTTGTTGGTCCAATTCTTTGAGTCGAGTGTTGGCGGTTTGTAATTCACCGGATAGCTTTTGCAGTTTTTCGCGCTGCTCCACTTCTTTGATTGTACCCTTGATCAAAGAAACGCCAAAAATTAAAACCAAAATAAACAAACTAAAACGAAATATTATTAAAGGCAAAGTATCCGTCAACAATACTTCCAGTAAAATCGTCAGAGCTAAAGCCAAAGTAATAAACTCTGTGCCGATAATGCGAATATTCAACAACCGATGCTTGACAATAGCATAACCGGTGGCCGTAATAAGTGGAAATGTGAATATCGCACCCAACGGCACAAAATCGGACCGATTAAGCCATGCGGGATAAATAAAACTAAATACTATAATTAAAAAAAAGGTAATTGTTCCCCCGGTCCAAATAATAATAAACGGCAAACGATTTTGTCGTTCCGTTTTTATGGTGCGACCAAAAAATACCAACAGACCGGATAATACCAATCCGATAGCGGTTAACCCAAATAGCGGCATCAAAGGTCCAACCACGGTCGTGGGTGGAGTATTGGGAATAAAATTTACGATATTCGCGAAGATAAAATTGGTAAATGTCAGAGCGGAAACGACAATGCAAACGATTAAAATTGGCACACCGGCTGTCTTGGGCAAGTTATAGGTAGGCCGTGGAAAAATATAAAAAAATCTAAACAAAGCGTATGCTTGCCAAACCGCCAAAAACATTACCGCCCGAGTCAAAAAAATCGCCGATGAAATCGACGCGACATTACAGGCGGCATAATTAACCATCCCCCACAATCCGGTGATTAATGATAAAAATAAAAACGCCTTGGTGGTGGCGCTCTGACGGTTGTTAAAAAATACCACAAAACCAAAAATAGTACCGGCGGCCACGATAATCCCAACTGATAGCAAACTGAAATTCATTGAATCAAACATGTTGGTGGTGATTAATAATACATTGGTCCGCGTCTCTACGCGGAGAAAAAAGCACTGGTTTTTGGGACACTCCGAAGCGAAAAAACAACGCCGGAAAACTATTTAATTTTGCCAAACTCTTCAAGCGCGCGCTGGCAGTCGCGGACTCCGTTGGCGCGCCCATTAGAGCGCAGTCGAACCCGATTGATTTCAGAGTCAGAGCAGTTTGTTCAAATAATTCGCCGGCTCGCAACCAACTCAACTGATTTTCTTCCGCCACCCCAATAATACCGATACCGGGTGTATTCGCCACCAACTTACCGGCATCGCGCGCCTGCATTTTTCCGGTATCTAAATGGGCGATCGCCCAAGGAATCAAACCGGATAATATGGCGGGCACACCCACTGTCACCGCGGGCATACCATCAAGCCGATCGCTCCAGCTCGACCGAACCCACTGACTTAATTCAATACAAAAATCATTGTTGGCAAAAGCTTCACGGGTACCCAAATATACGATTTCAGCCATTTTAACAATGTCCTCTTTATTAAAAAAGAACTTCAATTCCATGCCGGGCGAAGATAGATGTGATACATCACCAATCTGATCAGATGACAATTTATTGTCAAGGTAGGCTAATTTGGCGCTATGTCGCTTGGAAATGTAAGGCAAAAGATCGCCAAATGATTTTCCACCCTGGCCGCTTTTGGATAAATTAATTACGGCCAATAATTTTGATTTTAAATTTTCTGCATTATCATGGGGCAAGTAATCAACTTGAGTGGAGAAACCAAAATAACTGGCGGCGCACAAAATATTAAATATCATGGCGCCCATACTAACATAAGTCTGACGAGTGGTTGGATCTGAAAGTCCCAGGACACGCGTTTTGTCTAAATACACAAAAATCTTGTTTTCTTCAACCGCGAATAGCCACGGCTGAGTGTTGTGAGCCGAAGGAGCCAAAACGGCAAAACGCAATAAAAATCGAATTTGCAGCGATATATTTTGATCGTTTGGATAGTCGCTAATTTTTACTTGCCACGCCTCAAATATTTTTTTCATGTATTTACCGGTTTAAACATTTCTAACTCATCGACGACAAATCGTCCACTGGATAGCTGTTCTCCGATGACAATTCTACGCGCCAAATTCGCCAATGTTGACCCGCATAAAGTAGCCGCGGTGCCCAGTTGCGGCCAAGAATAAATTGTTTTCCCCACCGCATCAACCGAAGACAACATTCGTGCGGACGCGAAATCCGCGCCCGCCATCTTAGCGATTATATTCGGCAACTGTTTAGGGTCAATATTTACCAAATCGCGCGGATGCATATCTCCTAAAATCCCATGCAACAAAGGTCGATCCGGCTGGATATCATAGCGTTCGATATCGACGATTACTCCGTCGCCGTTATCGGCCGCCATAATCATCGGCACGCGGCTGGCGCGGGCCACTTCACGCGCTCTCAATTTTAAATACGGATTATCCATTTCTTCTATTACAAGCTGCAGACCATCGTTTGATGAAAAAAAATCATCAATATTGTCATCAGATATGCCATCCGGATAAATCTTAATGTCAGAATAAGGATTGATTTCAAAAATTTGTCGCGCCACCGCCTTCACTTTGCTCAATCCGAGACTGGAAAAACCACTCCGAATACGATTCAAATTTGAACCGGAAATAGTATCCAAGTCCGCCAGTCTCAAATGTTTGGCCCCGCCGGTCATCGTGATGGTAAGAGCCACATGGCTACCCACACTCATCCCCATCACCCCGATCCGCGCTTCATAATAACGATTTTGCTCATCGGCATTAATCAAAAATCGATTACGGCCGGTGCGCAATTCATTATGCTCGGTTTCATCCAAATAATGAACCAGCTTGTTGTCCCAGGGGAAATAAAACCAATTACCCGCATTATCAAAAACAGAAAAATGATCTTGAATATATTGATCCAAATGAGATTGATAATTTTTGTCAAATCGATATTCAGGATGCCGCAATAAAAATAATTCGTGCAACTGCTCTTCAATTTGATTGACCACGATAATACCGGAGCGATTGTCGATAAAATTTTGTAAATCACCGAATAAATCGACTCGACCCGCACGCACGCACACCGGCTGCCAGTCATCTCTATTAACGATTTCTTTAATCATAGACTAAGATTTTAAAACCCATTTTTGCTTACCGCCACCGCTAAAATATGGCGCGCTATCGTATTCCCATAATTTAATCACGGGAGCGGCACCGCCCGGTTGACGATGAGTTTGGTATATTATTTTATATTCCGAATTTTCCATCAATAATCGATCCACCACACCCTGCTTTAACATGTCAATAACAGCTGATGACAAATCCGTTACCCCATTTTTCTTTTCAATGTTTAACACCAAAGACGGATTCTGCTGATTGTCGTGATCGATTACCATAGTAAATTTGCCCGTCAAAAAATCACTAAACCGGCTCTCAATGAGAACTTTCTTGATTGTTTCCGGATATACATTTGCGCCTGAAAAACTGACACTCAAATCCTGGCGCTCATAAACATAAACAAACGGCAAACTCCAAAGAGTCGTTCGAATGCCGGCTTTATTAATTTCACCCATAAAGTCATATCCGCAAGAAGCAAAAATTTCTGCCATCTGATGAAATCCGATTACACCGCCACTATCCTTTAGGTCATAACGCGCCAGTGGCAAACCGCTTTGCGAACTGCAGATTACACCGCCATCGTCCTCTTCAAAAAAGAACATTTCCGGTAAATATTGCGCCAAAGTCGGCAGGTGGAAAACTCTCTCTTTAAAAATCGCTCGGTACAATCGCTCGTCTTTAATTGCCAAACGCCTGATCATAGTAGTCAAAGGAGTTTCATGCGCCAGCGTTCCTTGGTCGACAGTGCCGTAATGATTTAATGAATCCAAATAAATATTTTTCGAACCAACTATCTGAGATACATAATCCCTAAAATCTTCACTAAAACCCTCGGCGGAAAAAACAAATTTTATATTAAAATCAGACCAATTCAGTCCTTGCACTCTACCTTCGTCGATAACATCTTTCACAAAAGGCGGATAGCCGCCAATAATAACCTGATCGAAATTACCCCCTATTTGTTTGATAGCTTTTAAAATTTCGGATTTGTTTAATCCGGGATTAATGATCGACAGCGAATAACCGCCCCGACGAGAAACCATTTTTAATGCCTCATAGGTAAATAATCCGCCGATCCAAACCCCCAGCGCGAAACAATTGACATACAAAGTCGTCCGTCTGTCAATTGAAAAATTATTAAGCAAATACAATTCGGCCAATAAAGCATATTGTGCATTTTGGTCGTCCTGGCGAGGAAAATAATACGGCACGCCGGTAGAGCCGGATGTTGATGAAATATCCCACTGGCAATCCGAAAAAACCCCGTCCCAACACAAATTTTGCAAATCATTCTTTTTCAAATAGCTATCCTTGCTGATTGCGGGCACTTGTTTAAAATCGGCAATAGTTTTTATTTTACCGGCATCGATACTGTTTTTTTTCAAAAAATCGCGGTAAGCCGGCACACGCCGAGACATTTCGTTAAATAATTTCAAAGTCATCTTTTCGCCTCGTTTTACCCAAAAACCCTCCGGTTGGACGCGCAGCATTTTTAAAAATTTTTTAGCCTCGATTTTTTTCCAATCAATTATCGGCTTGGACATAATTCGCAATTACTTTATCCGCGATTTCTGTCGCCACGGCATTGGGCGCTTTGTTTTCGCGGCGACTGGTTTCAAAAATTGTCGAAAGGCTCTCGCCTACTTTTTTCAATTTTTCAAGCACTCGCGCTTCAGAATGTTTGGAATTTTCGTATTGATCCACCACGCTAATCAAACCGCCGGCGTTAAGCACGAAATCAGGCGCGTAAAGAATGCCTTTTTGAAAAAGTAAAGCACCGGTTTCCGCGCGATCCAACTGATTGTTCGCGGACCCGGCCACCACTTTACATTGCAATTGCGAGACACTATCGGCATTGATCGAGTGGCTCATGGCGCACGGACAAAAAACATCGACCGGCTGACAATGAATCTCGACCGCGTTGACTAATTTAATATATGGAAATCGCAACTTGGCAAACCAAGCCTTGCGCGGATTGACATCGGTCACATAAATTTTTTCTGCCCCTGCCTTTACTAAAAATTTTAATAATGGATAACCGGTTTTGCCGAGTCCCTGGATGGCAAAAGAATGATGTGAAATATCGTCGGTGCCATAAACTACTTTAAGGGCGCGCTTGATGCCGTCAAACACCGCCATGGCGGTAAAATAGCCCGAATCAACACCTCCGCCAATCATATAACTGCTCTCCTCGCACATTACATCCAAGTCTTTATTACTGACTCCGACATCAGTACCGGTAATAAACTGGCCTTTAAGCTCGTTCACTTTTTTGGCGTATGCGCGAAACATGGCTTCACGATGAAGTTGAGTTTTGGGACCGAAAATCAGGGCTGCTTTGGCGCCCGTATATGGTAAACCGGCCAAAACTGATTTGTAAGTCATTAATTTTGACAAGCGCAAAGCGTCGCGCAAGGCTTCTTCCTCGGAATGATAATTCCATAATCGCGTCGCTCCGAGCGCCGGATACGCGCCATTCGCGCAATGAATCGCGATGAATCCTTTTAAACCAACTGACTCGTCCTCCACTTTTACGACTAATCGGTGATTATCGTATTCGGGCAATCCCGCCATGTCTTGCTTGGCTACGATCATAAAATTTTAATTATTTATTTGATAAATATTATACCAAATTTTGATAGTATTGCCAATTAAAAACTGACTACATCTTCGCTACGACATCCTTTCCCACCGCTTCACTGATATTTTTATATCCGTCCCGCTCAAGCAATTTAATCATGTCCTTATTCAACTGACGAATAAAAAACGGACCGTTGTAAATAAAACCGGTGAACACCTGCACCGCGCTCGCCCCCAATTTTATTTTTCGATAAGCGTCTTCGGCTGAAAAAATGCCACCCACGCCGATGATTTTGAGCTTGTCGCCAGCTCGCTCGCGAATTCGTTTGATTACCGCGTCGCTTTTTGACTGTAAAAGCATGCCGGAAATACCTCCCGGATGATTGAGCTGTTCGACCGAGCTCTGTGGCGTTATCCCCTCGCGTTTTTTGATCAGATTGGTGGCCACAATACCGGTGATACCGTTAGCCACGCACACATCGATGACCTGATCCATGTCTTCGATTTTCATATCCGGACCAATCTTTAAAAATATATTTTTGACGATTTTTTGCGCCCGAACCGTTTGCATTATTTTTTCCACCAATTCTTTAATAAAAGAAATCTGCGAAAACACATCGCAAGAAGCCACATTGGGACAGCTGACATTGAGGGTGATAAAATCGGCGTAAGCGTGCAATAATATGAAAGATTTCAAATAATCCTCGGCCATTTGATCAATGGTAAGCCCGGTCGTAGGCGCGATACTGACTCCGAGCGGAGTGGGACGACGACGAATATTTTTCAAACGCGCTATTGATTTTTGCGCTCCGGAATTGGACAAACCATAATACACGATTAGTCCTTTGTCTTTGGGGATCCGCCACAAACGCGGTTTGGGATTACCGGGTTGCTCACTATAAGTTATCGACCCCAATTCGGCAAACCCATAGCCCATCATGCCGTGAGCATAAGGCGCTTCGACATATTTATCAAAACCAGCCGGCAAACCCACCGGATTCATGAGTGACAGACCGCTAATTTTTACGGTAAGGCGCGGATCGCGAATCAAACAAAATTTCTCCAACCAAAAATTCAATGGCCAAATCCGGCTCGCGACATTTAATCCCTTAATAATCACATGGTGAATCCATTCCGGATCGGTTTTGAAAAAAATCGGCCTAATAATGCGGGTATAGAACATAATTATTTAGATAATTCACGCGCGCGCTTTTGCGCCGCCGATAAAGTTTGGCGCCACAGGGCGGGAACAATTTTTTTCATTTCCTTGAGACCGGCTTCGGTAGTACCACCTTTGGAAGCCACCTGTTGTTTTAAAATTTCCGGCTCGCCGGATTGCTGTAAGAGCGTGTTCGCGCCATCGATAGTCGCGAGAAGCATTTTTTTTGTTTCTTCTTTACCCAACCCCATTTTTTGAGCGGACTTGAGCCACTCCTCGACCAAATAAAATAAAAAACCCGGACCACTGCCGGCAATCGCCGTCGCTGTGTCAATCATTCGTTCGTTATCAATCTCCATTTCAAATCCGATCCCCCCAAACAGCTTACGGATGCAATCCTTGTCCGGCGCGCCGATTTTTTCAGACGCAATCCAGGTGGTCACGCTTTTTTTCACTCGCGCCCCCATGTTGGGCATGGCCCGAATGACACTTTTTACACCTAAATCTTTTTGAATTTTTTTGATGGATACTCCGGCCATAATCGAGATCACCAGACTGTCGCTACCGATGGCGCCCTCGAGATGACGCGCCAAACCTTCAAATGACTGGGGCTTAACCGCTATTATGATGAGATCGGCATTGTTGATGGCAATCAGATTGCTAAAAACAGTTTCTACCGTGGGATGATTTTTTTTGATCGCGTTTAACTTGTCGACATTCTTATCAACCACGCAAATTTCTGATCCCGCAAAAACATCGATTGCTCCCGTGATAAATATTTCTCCCATCACTCCCCCGCCGATAATCGCTATTTTTTGGATATTACGCATACGCCATGATAGATCATGATATTATCGGCATGCATTACCTGCACTCCGGTTTTATCGGATTTTAAAACTTTTTCTAAATTTTTGGAAGAAACATCAACGATGCCAAAGGCAATTCCTTCTTTTTTGCCATTGACCAACTCCACGATTTCTTTTTGATCAAATGATCCGTAAACTTTTTTTACCCCCACGGCGAGCAAGCTCTTGCCACGACACAGTGCCGCCTCGGCGCCATCATCAATCATGATACTGCCGGCTGAACTTTTGGCTGATAAAATCCACCGATCGCGATTTTTTATCGCTTGGGCCGCCGGTAATGGAATAAAGACAGTGCCAATCGATTCATCATTAAGCGCCCGGTCAAGCGCCCCGCCCAACAGTCCATTGACAATACGCGTCTCGATGCCGACCGCCGCGCACAATCGCGCCGCTTTCAATTTTGAAACCATTCCGCCGCTACCGAGCGCGGAAGTATCTTTGGAACAAAATTTCATGATCATGGCATTGGCATCTTTCACTTCCGGAATAAATTTGGCTTGGGGATCTTTGGCCGGATCACCATCATAAAGTCCGTCGACATGCGATAAAATAATCAGCCGACGAGCCCCAAAAGCGATCGCGAGCGACGCCGCGAGCGAATCATTATCGCCAAACGCCCAATCACTGCCCGAAACAAGCGCGTCATTTTCGTTGACAATCGGAATAATATTATTGCCGAGCAACCCCGCCACCGTCTCTTGTAATTTTAAAAACTGTTCGTGATCCACCAGATGCGGACGCGTAATCAAAAGATCAGAAATCAATAAATTTAATTTTTTGGCGCTCTCAAAATAACCGGCAATCAGATTAACTTGGCCCACTCCCGCCACCACCGCCTTGGACAATACGCGCTTGTCGTCATGGAGAGCCGCCCGACCGAGCGCCACCGCGCCCGATGAAATAATAATAATTTTTTCGCCATTTTGAATACGACGACTAACCAACGACAAAATTTCATCAATCAAAGATTGGCGGATGGTTTTATCGCCATCGATCAAAGTGTTGGAACCGATTTTTATGATGGTTAAATCGCGTTTATTCATAATATTATCTGATTTGTCCATTGCCTTCCACCGTGTATTTGGTCACTGTGAGATCGGCGAGCCCCATCGGACCGCGCATGTGAATCGAAGCGGTCGAAATGCCAAACTCCGCGCCCAGACCAAAAATACCGCCATCCACCAGTCGAGTGGAGGCGTTGACAAGAGTGGCCGCGTTATTCACTTGATTCAAAAATTTCTCGGCATTGTTTTTATTTTCGGTCACAATCGCGTCACTATGGCGCGACCCGTATTTTTCAATATGCGCGAGCGCCTCATCGATATCTCTTACCGTTTTGACGGCAACGATCAAATCCAAAAATTCTTTACCCCAATCACTATCCTGCGCCGGTACGCAGTTTTGACTTCGCGCGCGCGCACTCGTATCACCGCGCACTTCGACGCCATTTTTAATCAATTCGTTTATCAAATCCGGTAAAATTTTATCGGCGATTTTTTCATGCACCAAAATCGCTTCGGCCGAATTGCAAACCGCCGGATTGGACACTTTGGCATTGACCGCGATTTTGATCGCTTTGGCGACATCGGCAAATTCATCGATATAAATATGACAAACACCGCGCTCATGAGCGATTACCGGCACACGCGCGCGCTCTTTGACTGCACTGATAAGCTGTTCGCGTCCACGCGCCACCGCGAGATCGATATATTCTGATTGGCGCACGACTTCATAAATCGCTTCATGGCTTTTGTCGGTAAGTTGCATCACGCAATTTTTTGACAATCCGGATGACGCCAGCGCCTCTTGAATCAGTTTTTCCAAAATTTCATTGGAATGGCACGCTTCTTTACCGCCACGCACAATGAGCGCATTACCGCTTTTGATCGCGAGCGCGGCCGCGTCGATGATCACATTGGGTCGAGATTCAAAAACAAAAAATATTACACCGATTGGGATACGCACTCGGTTGATTTTGAGTCCGTTGGATTCGATATGGCTCGACACCACTTGACCTACAGGATCATCGAGATCGATCACTGTGCGCACGCCCTGAGCCATATTATCGACTGACGCCTCTACCAAGAGCAATCTTTTTTTCATCGCCTCGGTCAAACCAGTCGCACCCTCGACATCTTGGGCGTTGGCCTTAAGTATTTGAGCCTTATTCTTCGACAACAACTCGGCCAGTTTTTCTAAAAACAAATTTTTTTGTTTAGTCGAGGCTGTTCGCAGTTGACCGCTCGCCAGTTTCGCCAATTCCAATTGTTCAATAATTTGAGACATAAATTACATTTCGTCCACGGTTTCGATGCCGAGTAAATACAAGGAATTAATAATCACTTGACGAGCGCTCGCGGATAAAGCCAAACGCGCCAATTTTAATTCCGAGCTGTCGGCGCCAAGCACGGAATGTTTGGTGTAAAAATCATTGTAGGCTTTGGCCAAATCAAATGAATATTTCACAATTACCGAGGGGTTGTAATTTTTAAAAGCCTTTTTTAACATATCGCCAAACTCATCCATTAAAAGCGCGAGCGCTTTCTCCTCCGGTTGCGACAATAAATCAAAACGAATTTTTGCTTTTTGATATTTTATCTTTGATTTTCGCACGATGCTATTGATCCGCGCCACGGTATAAAGAACATAGGGACCGGTAAAACCGTCGATTGAGGCCGCCGCGATCGGATCAAACACCACATTTTTTACCGCCTCATGTTTTAAAAATTCAAACTTGATCGCGGCAAAAGCGATTATCCTGGCCGTGTCAGAAATTTTCTTTTTACTCCAATCGCTGTGGCGGACAGTTGTTTCGCCCAAAACTTTTTCATACACCGCGTCGCGCACATCGTCATAGAGCACGACATTGCCGAGGCGCGAGGCCATCTTGCCCGCCGGCGTGCTGACCAGCCCGTATCCGATATGAGTCATTTTGTAGTCATAACCGGCCAATGCCAACACTTTAAATAACTGCTGAAAATAAAAATTTTGTTCACTGCCGGTGAGATGAATGCTTTCGGCTACGCGCGAAAATTTTTTATTCTTCACGATCGCGAGCCCGAGATCGCTCGTCAAATACAGCCCGCCGCCATTGCTTTTGCGCAACAGTCCGATGTCCAAATTGTATTTCTCCAGATCGACTATGATCGCCCCGCCCTCTCCCACGGTAGCGATGCCTTTTTTTAATAATTCATCAACCACTTTTTGACCCAGATCTTTGACATCTTGCTCATAAAAAGTGATGTTGTGCTTCACGCCCATCTCTTTGAATGATTTATCGAAACTATCCAGACTCCACTGGCGAGTAGTGGTAAATAATTTCCAAATACTTTTATCTTTGGCTTCCAATTTTGCTTGAGTGTCATAAACTTCCGATTTCAATTCCGGGTGATCTTGGAGATAAATGCTCGCTTCGGTATAAATTTTCGCGAGCCAACCTTGCTTGTCTGCCGGAGGCTTTTCGCCGGCGTGAAATTTTTGCAGTCCCCACAAGCACTTGCCGACATGAGCGCCAAAATCGTTGATATAATTAATCGGCGTAATTTTGAAACCATTGGCCGAAAAAATCCGCGTCAACGAATTGCCGATGCAAATATTGCGCAAATGTCCCACATGCAATTCTTTGTGGGTGTTGTTGCTGGGATATTCGATCACCACGCTTTTTTGGGCGCCAAAATTATTAGCCCCGAATTTGATTTTTTCTTTGGCCACCGCTTTGACGATTGTTTCCGTCACGACCGCCGAGTTCAAGAAAAAATTTACATACGGACCAAACGCTTTGACTTTATTCACCAAAATGTCATCCTGAACGAAGCGAAGGATCTCCATCTCAATTTTTTTCGCCACTTCTACCGGGCTCATTTTCCATTCTTTGGCGATATCAAAACACGCGAACGCGAGATCGCCCATTTCGGATTTGGGCGGAACAGATAAAAAAATCTCACTCGTTACATCGATATTTTGTAAAATTTCTTCTACTTGTTTTTTTATTATGGACATAAAAATGAAATCCTATTCCCAAGAAAAAATTGCCCCCATTCGTCGCAACCAATTCTGAACATCGCCTTCATTCTCGTTAAATGGTCTTAAGAAATAATTACGACCGCGTCGCTCAACGCGAAAAGTAATAGTAGGTAAATTGACTTTCTTAATATTGGATAGAGTTCGTTTCAAATTAACTCTCCATGAATACCAATCGGTAACACTCACAAAATCATCGCTTGGTGCGACCATTTCTGCCGAAAATTTTTTTAATTCTTCAGCAATATTTTGCAACTGTGACCGCGCGTCGCTTTCTGGCAAACCAACCGCGCTAATTCGTTTTCCAGACTCGACTAAACTACTAATTACTTTTTTTACTTCTCTGTCTAACGCTTCTTGTTTGTTTCGACGCCAATCTTCGAATGACCGTTTGTCCTCCGACTGATTCTTGTGATTGATGCATTTATCTGAAAGGGTACCTTCACTGGCGGAAATTAAATTAGGATTTTCACGATTCAATTCCTTTAATTCAAATCCGTCAACTCTTTTTTGTTCTCCTGACTGAATATTTCTAACTTTAATTACCGTAAATTCTCCGCTCTCATCCGGCACTAATTCAACAACTTCCCAACCCGCTTTTTCAACTCTCATTTCGCTGGAAGACCGCACCCAGACCTGCTTTCCAATCGTAAATAATTTTTTAAAATATTCAAAATCTGACGGCATTACCGCTCGAAACTCTTGAACCACTCTTCGATTACCAAACTCGACTGTCATATAAAGATTGATGATCTATATCACTTTTACAAACCACCGACTACCCTTTTGAATGGTATCGCCGACTTTGACCGCGAACGAATATTGACCAACCGGCACTTTGACATCATTCACCTTCACTCCACCTTGATCAATCACCTGGCGCGCTTCGGATTTGCTTTTACAAATTTTGGACTCCACCAGCACCGTGGCAATATCATATATGCTCGGCTTTAATTCCGGGATTTCGGTTGGTGTTTCTTTTTTGCTGAAAGTGGAAATAAAATGCGCTTGCGCTTTGGCCGCAACAGTTTCGCCCAGAAATGTTTTTACCACTTCGCCGGCGAGCCTTAACTTTAAATCGCGCGGATTGACTCCGCTCTCCATTTGTTTTTTGATCTGCTCAATTTCCGACATTACAATTTTTGTGCATAGCTCAAATCCGGGCGCGATCATACCATCACTCCAGCTCATCACTTTGCCAAACATATCTTCGGGGGTGTCGGTGAGCGCGATCATGTTACCTTCGCTTTTACCCATTTTTTTGCCCGAGCTGTCGGTGAGTAGTTTGGTGGTTAAAACAAATTTTTCTTTTTTCTTAAGATCTTTCATCAAATCGCGCCCGGCGAGCATATTGAAGGTTTGGTCGTTGCCCCCAACCTCGCCATCCACCCCATCCGGCACCATGGCCACACTGTCGTATCCCTGCATTACCGGATATAAAAATTCATGAAGATGAATCGGTTTGGCCTCGGCCATTCGTTTTTCAAACATGTCGCGCTCCAACATCCGTTGAACGGTAAAATGCGAGGTCAATTCCAACACTTCGGCAAAATTTAATTTGCCCAACCATTTACTGTTATATTTCACCTCCACCGCATTGGGGCCGGTAAAATTCAAAATTGTGCTGGCTTGTTTTTGGTAATTTTTACAATTTTCCAGAACCTGTTTGCGCGTCAACGGCTGACGCGTACTGGATTTGTCGCTGGGATCGCCAATCATACCGGTAAAATCCCCGATGAGCATGATAACTTTATGCCCCAAATCCTGAAACTGACGCAATTTCATCATGGTAATGGCATGGCCGATGTGAAGCGTGGGCGCAGTCGGATCGTAACCGGTATAAAGAGTTAGTTGTTTGCCTTCTTTTAACCGCGCTTCCAAAAATTCGCGCTTAGGGTAAATGTTTTCCACCCCGCGAGATAATAATTCTTCGATTTTTTGTGTGTCGGTATTGATTTTCATATTCAAAATTTATATGATTGAAAATATTCATTTACTCCCGCTTCATAGGTATTTTTCGTGAATATAACGGGAAAAGCTATCAATGTGTCTTTTAAATATTTTTGTTCACCTACGAATACAAACTCGAATTGTTTGCCGTGTCTCACAGCTGACCTGACCATATCTAAATCAGATTTGCTGTCGCCAAAAAATATAATCTTGTCTACCGGTTTCTTATTTTTATCACACCACTCAATAAAATTTTCTGTACCCAAATCTTTACCCACCGCCTTACTTTCCAAATCAGTGGCGATCCTGGATGAATCAACTTTAAATTTTTCCGACAAATCGTTGTCTGCTAACATCATTTCCAATGCTTTGTCTAAATCTTTTTGCTCGCGCCAAAAATCTTCTAAACTATGGCCATCATTCATCTCAACGGACACCATTGTTAATTTAGTCTCATCAAAGAACATTGAATCGAAAAACTTACTTTTTACCAAATTCCTCACAGCATTCTGAATTTTGATTGGCACGGAAATTCTATCATTCTTCATTACAACCGGATGAAAAATATTATCAAAAGTTACAACCACCGCCCCCTTTTCGCAACTGATAAATAAATTTAATAAATCAGATTGATTGTCAATTGCTTTCAACAGCGGTTCTACCAAATGTTTCTCCACAAAATCATAGGAGCGACCAGTATTAAAACCAACAGTGTTACCAGCATGCAACAAATTACACAATATGTCCAGAGTTTCGTTTAAGACAACAGTTTTTGTGGTCGGATCTACCAAGACACCGTCAAGATCAAATACAAAGGCGTTTGCAGTGGGCATACTAAATACTATCGCCTAATTTTTTAATCTTTTCTTGCGCTTCAGCCAGCTTGGCGCGTTCTTTTTCCACCACCGCTGTAGGCGCGTTTTGGACAAATTCGGCATTGGCCAATTTAGCGTTTAAGCCAACAATGTATTTATTCAGCTCATCTATTTCCGTCTGCAACCGAATCTTTTCTTTGGCCAAATCAATCACACCGGCCAGGTCGACAAACACTTCCGAGCTTCCTACTACCGCGCTGACAGCGCTCGCCGGCTTTTCCGCTTTGGGCGCGATCGCGAGGCTTTCGAGTCGGGCGAGAGTTTCGATGATATCACGATTTTCTTCCAAAAGTTCAGCTTGTTTTCCGGCGCTAATTATTACACTTAATTTCTTCACCGGCTCGATTTTGTTGTCGGCGCGAAGCGAGCGGATGGCGGTGACAATGGATTGAATGACGCTAAAATTATCGGTGACAGATCCTGCGCTACTCTCAGAGCCTGCCCTGAGCTTGTCGAAGGGATGACAAATCGGCCAGCGCTCCACCATCAGCATCTTTTCTCCTCCATACATCTCGCTCCAAATCTGCTCGGTCACAAACGGCATGAACGGATGCCATAATTTTAAAATTGTGTTGAGAATATAATTTAAAATTTCAGTTTTATCGCCCTCAATTTTAGCAATTTCCAAATACCAATCGGCGAGCTCGTTCCAAGTAAAATCACGCAATTTTTCGCCAGCCAAAGAAAATTGATATGATTCAATAGCCTGGGTTACTTCAAAAATAACTTGATTGAGGCGAGAAATAATCCATTGGTCGGCCAAAGTGGAAGGAGTAACGAGTAAGGAGTAAGGAATATTTTGGCCGTCGTTACTTATTCCATTATCCTTATTCGTTATTCCTTGTATAAACCGCGCGATGTTCCAAAGTTTATTCGTAAAATTGCGGAAACCGGCGATTTTTTGTTCGCCCAAATTCAAATCATTGCCCGGAGTATTGCCGATCAAAAGCGACAAGCGCACGGCATCAGTGCCAAACTTATCCACGATATCCTTGGGCTCGATACCATTGCCTTTGGACTTGCTGATTTTTTGTCCTTTTTCATCGCGAATGAGGCCGGTAAAATATAAATTTTTAAACGGCACTTGACCGGTGCGATACAAACTCAAAATAATCATGCGAAAAGCCCAGAACGGCAAAATATCGCGCCCCATGATCATGGTGTCGCTCGGATAAAAATCTTTAAAATCCTGTCCAGCCGGATACCCCAGGGTAGTATATGCCCACTGTCCGGAAGAAAACCAAGTGTCAAAAGTGTCTTCGTCTTGGATCCAACCATCGCCGGGCGAATCAATCGACGCGGTAGACTCGTCACCCCGATACCACACCGGAATGCGCGGACCCCACCAAATCTGCCGGCTGATGCACCAATCGCGGACATTATCTATCCAACTAAGCATCACATCTTTGAAGCGCTCCGGATAAAAATTTATTTCGTTGTTTTCGATTGCCTGACGCGCTTTTTTCTTAAGAGAAAAATTGGCATGATCGACATTGACGAACCATTGTTTGGAAACCAAAGGTTCAATCGGAGTTTTACAGCGTTCGCAAACCGACAAGTTATTCGGATAATCTTCTTCTTTTTCAATCAAACCACGAGTACGCAAAGCCTCGATCACCGCGGTGCGCGCTTCGACAACTTTTAGCCCACTAAATTCACCAAACCCGGCGCAAATTTTACCGGATTCATCAATCACCTTTACAATCGGTAAATTATTTTTTTGCGCCATCTCCCAATCAACCGCCGAGTGCGCCGGCGTGACACCGAGTGCGCCGGTGCCAAAATCCATATCCACCTCATGGTCGGCGATAATTTTTATCGTCAAAGGAACACCGACAAAATCCACCTTGAATTCTTGACCGATATATTTCTGATAGCGCTTGTCTTTGGGGTTGACCGCCACGGCCGTATCACCCAATTTTGTTTCCGGACGAGAGGTGGAAATAGTCAATGGAAAATCCGGACTGTATTTAAAGGTATACAACTTAGCGGCTTGCTCTTCGTGCTCTACCTCAACATCCGAGAGCGCTGTCGCGCATCGCGAACACCAATTGATGATGCGCTCACCACGATAAATCATGCGATTGCCGTCGGCATCAACTTCGTTGTACATTTTTACAAAAGTTTCCAAAACTATTTTGATTAAATCCGGATCCATGGTAAATTTTTCGCGCGACCAATCAGCCGACACGCCAAACTCTTTTTCCTGCGCGCGCATGTAATTGGCACGATCCAGACAAAAATCGAAAATTTCTTGATAAAACTTTTCCCTACCTAAATCATGGCGAGTGATTCCTCGCTCTTTGCGAATCTTTTTCTCATAAACCACCTGCGATTGGATACCGGCATGATCCTTGCCCGGTAAAAGCAAAGTCTTTTCGCCTTTCATGCGATGGTAGCGCCCGAGCAAATCCATCACCGCGTAGCCCGAAGCATGACCAAGGTGCATCTCGCCATTGGCATTGGGCGGAGGCAAAACATTGACATAGCGACCGGTCGTATCGGGCAGATTGTCGGGGTTAAAAAAACCACTCGCCTCCCATTTTTGGCCAATATTATCCTCATATAGCTTGGCGTCGTAATTTTTAGATAATTCAGACATACCTTTTCAATGAAATAAATTTATTAAAACACCAAAAACCAACATATTTTGATGTTTTCCGCAAACCTTTGACAGCTCATATTATACCAAATACGGTAGAATTTGCAACAGTTTGTGATAAACCACAGTGAAGATCCTTCGCCCTAAGTGGCTCAGGATGATTTCGCCTGCGAAGGCGAAATCACTTATCCACACCCCCTTTGAGGGCTAAAATTGACAAAAAGGCTAATAGCTGATAGGATATCCAATTCCTATGCTAACTGAAATTGAACAAATCAAAAAGCTGTTTGCGGACAAAAAATATGTCTTGATCGCGCTTGCTCAAAACCCGGATGCCGACGCGATCAGTAGCGCGGTCGCTCTCAAGACCATGCTCGAAAAACAGCACAAACATGTCGAGATTGCCTCGGCCGGTTTTTGCGCGCCGGCAAATTTAAATTTCATTCTCAAAAATCAAACCATTAAAAATGAGTTGGCTAATTTACAGAAATTTATTATCAAGGTAGATGTCTCGAAATCACCGATTGAATCTCTTAGCTATGATGTCAAAGACGGCTGGTTGTCGATCTATCTGTCTCCGAAACACGGTGCCATCACCAAAAACGAATTACGCACCGCGCAGACTTCGTTTAAATACGACCTCGTTATCACTCTCGATACTGTTGACCTCGATGCGCTCGGGCCGATTTTTTTTAACAACACCGATTTATTTTACCACACTCCCGTCATTAATATCGACCATCACGCGAGCAATGAGCATTTCGGTCAAATCAACTTGGTAAATATCACCGCTACCGCTACGGCCGAAATTGTCTGTAAAATGCTCGAGGATATCGCTCCTGACCAGATAGATGGTTCGATCGCCACCGCGCTTCTGACCGGAATTATCGCTAAAACCAAAAGCTTTAAAACCGCCAATGTCAATCCATTTACTCTCAATCTCGCCGGCCATTTGATGAAATTGGGCGCCGAGCGCGACCTGATCATCCAAAATCTATATCGCACCCGATCGCTCGCGTCGCTCAAATTGTGGGGCCAAGCGCTCACCAACTTGCAAAACGATAAAGAATTGGGGTTAATTTCCACGGCAATTACGCGCGATGATTTTACTCGTTTGGGCGCGGACGAAAACGACATCAAAGGAATTATCGACGAACTGCTCTCCAACTCTCCGGAAGCTAAAATGGTATTACTGTTACTCGAATCAATAGATGATATCAAAATCGTGCTGACCGCTGAAAAAGAATACGACACCAAAGCCATCCTTGCGCCTTTCAGTCCCGTGGGTGATAAAAAAAGAACAACCGGAACCATCAAAGGCCAGTCGCTCGCTATGGCACAGAATCTCATCATCGCGGAAATAAAAAAATATTTGACCAAGCCTAATTAAATCAAAGATCGGCCGGTCATCGCTTCGGGTTGATCCACTCCCATCAATTTCAAAATCGTCGGCGCGATATCCGAAAGCATCCCCACCGGACGCATCAAGCTCAAATCTCCTTCGGGCGGATCTCCGGCCGGTCCGGCTTGTCCGGCAAAATCCTTGCCAATGATCAAAAGCGGCACCGGATTGGTGGAATGTTCTTTATCCATCGCTCCCGTTTGCAAATTCAAAACTTCTTCGGCATTACCATGATCGGCGGTCAAAACCACCACCCCGCCTTGAGCCAACGCATGATCAACGATTTTTCCCAAGCACTCGTCCGTCACGGCGCAGGCTTTTTTGGTGGCCGTGAGATCGCCGGTATGGCCAACCATATCCGGATTGGCGATATTAATCGCTACAAAATCAAATTTTCCACTATCGATCGCTTTGACCGCTTCTTTGGTAATTTCACGAGCTGACATTTCCGGTTTCTCGGCAAAATTGGCGACTTTGGCCGACGGTACTATCGCTCGCTCTTCACCGTCAAACGGAGTTTCAATCGTGCCATTTAAAAAAAATGTGATGTGGGCGTATTTTTGCGTTTCCGCCACATGAAATTGTTTGAGTCCGGCCTTGCTTACCACTTCGGCGAGCGAATCACGCACGACTTGCGGACCATAAGCGACCGTCACCGGCAAATCTTTTTCGTATTCCATCATGGTGACAAAATTCAAATCCTTGATATATGATCGTGAAAATTTATCGAAACCGGGAAGGGTAAACGCTTTGGTCAATTCGCGAGCGCGGTCTGGACGAAAATTGAAAAAAATCGCGCTGTCGCCCGGCCGGACAGTCGTGATCGGGTCGCCTCGTTTTCCGGTGATCACGGTCGGAATAAATTCTTCGTCGTAATTTTCTTTGGCATAAGATTCGCTGATCGCCTTGATCGGATCGCTATTTTTTCGCTCCGCCTGGCCGAGCGCGATCGCGCAATAAGCTTTTTCCACGCGATCCCAGCGATTGTCGCGATCCAAGGCGTAAAACCGCCCGCATAAACTGGCGATTTGGCCGATACCCAATTCGTCAATCTTGTCTTGCAGATTTTTTATAAACTGCGCGCCGGAATTAAAAATACAATCACGCCCGTCGAGGATCGCGTGAATAAACACCTGGTTGGATTTTAATTTTTCGCGTTTACATAATTCGAGCAACGCATAAAGATGCGCGTCGCTCGCGTGCACCTTACCCACACCGATAAGCCCGATCAAATGAATTTGGGATTTATTTTTCTTGACCTGTTCGATTGCGGATAAAAACGCCTTATTTTTAAAAAACGATTCATCGGAAATACTTTGATCTAAGCGCGGACACGATTGATAATATATTCTCCCGGCTCCGATATTGAGATGCCCCACTTCCGAATTTCCCATTTGCCCAAACAAAAGCCCAACCTCAGCGCCCGAAGCATGCAGAGACATTGCCGGATACTCCTTCAAATATTTTTTGTAATTGGGCATCGCGGCGCGCGTCACCGCGTTGCCGTCGCTATCCGGCGCGATGCCAAAGCCATCTAAAATTGTGAGGACTATGGGTTTGTGAGACATAAGTAAAATACCAAATCCTAAATTACAAATTCCAAATAAATATCAAACTTCAAATAACAAAAATTTATGATTTAGAATTTGGTATTTGAAATTTACTTGTAATTTGTAATTTTATATTTGTGATTTAATACAATGCTTTTCCGCTCATCTCTTTTGGTTTGGATATTCCCATCATCTTGAGCAGTGTCGGCGCGACATCGGCCAATTTGCCGGCGCGCACTTTTTTTGCTTTTACTCCCACCAAGATGCATGGCACGGGATTGATCGAGTGTTCGGTGTCGATCTCGCCGGTTTTGAGATTAATCATCTCTTCAATATTGCCGTGATCAGCCGTGATCAGCGCCTGTCCGCCGTGTTTCACGATCGCCTCGATCACTCTCCCTACCTCGGCATCCACGGTTTGCACCGCGAGCGCGCCGGCCGCGAGATCACCCGTATGCCCCACCATATCCGGATTGGCAAAATTGACGCAAATAAAATCATGTTGGCCGGTTTCAATTGATTTGATCACAACATCGGCCACTGCGCGCGCGCTCATGCGCGGATTTTCGGCGTAGCTTTTTACTTTTTTTGATTCCACTTTTGTCCAATTTTCATCACAAAAATGTTGCGCGTAACCGCCGTTGAAAAAATAGGTCACATGCGCGAACTTTTCCGATTCGGCGATATACAATTGCCGGCGCGGACACAGCATCTGAACCAGACTGTTTTCCACATCGCGACTGGGAAAGGCGGTCAAAATATCCGGCAAATCAGGACCAAAATCTGTCATCGCCACGAAGCGGGTGTTTTTGGGCAGATGCTCGCGGACAAAAGCGCCCGGATTGATTTTTTCAAAATCCGTCTGGACAAAAGATTTGGCGAGTTGGCGAGCGCGATCACTCCGCAAATTAAAATAGAATATCGCGTCGTTGTCTTTAATAGTCCCTACCGGTTTTTTATTTTCAAAAATGACTGTGGGCGAAATAAACTCATCGGTTTCATTTTTGTTATAAGCTTGGGTGATTGCCTGACCGGCGCTATCGGCGGTAATTTGGGATCGACCCGAAACGATTGCGTCAAAAGCCAGTCGGGTATTTTCCCAATTTTTATTCCGGTCCATAGCATAGTATCGCCCCATAATACTTGCGACTTTCGCGCCGTGCAAATGCTCTTCCAATTTTTTTAGATGGTGGGGCGCGTCGTGCTGACCACTGTCGCGACCATCGGTAAACAAGTGTAAATATACTTTTTTAATTCCCTCACGCTCAAGCAGATCAAGGAGCGCGTAAACATGTTCGGGGCAAGAGTGAGCGCTATTATGATTGGACAAAAGCCCCATCACATGCGCCGCGGTGTTGTATTTTTTGATATGATGCAGTGCTTGATGAAAAGCGGGGTTTTTGAAAAAAGTGCCGTCAGCAATCGCGTCGGAAACATACACCGCGTCTTGCTTCACCACCCGGCCGGCGCCCAGATTGAGATGGCCGGCTTCGCTATTTCCTTCTTCGCCCTTAAAAAGTCCGACCGCTTCGCCGTGCGCCACGAGCTCGCTATGAGGATATTTTTTTAACCACGAAAAATAATTCGGCGCGTTTGACGGCGTCACCGGATTGCCTTTATTTTTAGCGTTGGCTATTCCCCACCCGTCCATGATGATGAGGGCGGTAGTTTTTTGGTTTGGCATAGATTATATTCCCAGCTCACTTTCAATCTCCATCAAGCGATTGTATTTCTCCACGCGCTCGGAGCGCGACAGTGAGCCGGTTTTGATGTATTCGGCATTCACGGCCACGGACAGATCCGCGATAAAAGTGTCCGCGGTCTCACCACTGCGATGCGACACCGCCACCTGATAACCAAATTTCTTCGCGGTCAAAATCGTTTCGATGGTTTCGGACAAAGTGCCGATCTGATTCGGTTTTACCAAAATCGCGTTGGCCACTTTTTCTTTGACTCCGCGCGTGAGGCGCCCTACACTCGTCACAAACAAATCATCGCCCACGAGCGCCACTTTTTTACCCAGCTCTTTGGTGAGCGCCTGCCAGCCAGCCCAATCATCCTCGGCGAGGCCATCCTCGATCGTGGCGATCGGATATTTTTTGGCCCAACTCGCGAGCGTGGTGATCATTTTTTCAACGCGCCAACCTTGTTTTTTTACCAAAAAATAATTGCCTTTGTTGTAAAATTCGGACGCGGCCACATCGAGCCCGAGATATACATGCTTGCCCGGTTCCCAACCGCAATACCGGATCGCCTCGATAATAATCTGCAAAGCGCGCTCGTTATTGACGAGCTCGGGCGCGAACCCACCCTCGTCTCCCACAGCCGTGGAAAAGCCTTTTTGCGCGAGAATATTGGCCAGGGCGTGAAAAATCTGCGAACCCATACGCACGCGTTCGCGCATATATTTGTTACGCGGAATAATGATAAATTCTTGCACCGTGAGCCCATTGTCCGCGTGCCGTCCGCCATTTAAAATATTCATCATCGGCACCGGCAGACGATAGCCTTTTTCCGAAATTTTATAAACATGGCGCAGATAGGCGTAAAGTGGCAGATTGAGCGAAAGCGCTCCGGCGCGCGCGGCCGCGAGTGATACGGCGAGGATCGAGTTGGCACCAAGTTTGGATTTGGTCGGTGTGCCATCAAGAGCGAGCATTTTTTTATCGAGCTCAATCTGTGCGGTCACTTCCATCCCTTTGATAGCGCTTGCGATGACTGTGTTTACATTGCTCACCGCCTTGAGCACACCTTTGCCGCCATAGCGCTTGCCGCCATCGCGGAGTTCGAGCGCTTCGTGTGTGCCGGTACTGGCGCCCGACGGCACTTTGGCACTGCCACACATTCCATTTTCCAAAACTACTTTTGCTTCCACGGTCGGATTGCCACGCGAGTCCAAAATTTCGCGCGCGGTGATATTTTTGATACGCATAAGGTATAAAAGACAAAAAACAAGGACAAAAAAGCCTACGAGTATTTTACCATACCCCGACCCCCTTGACAACCGGCTGATTTTGTAGTATTTTATCCTATCCACCAAAAAAGGCTGGTGGATAGTTCTTTGGGCGCCAATGCCCACAAAAAATGGAGGCTGGGGAATGATACAACATATATTGTTGACCGTATTGATGATTGCGTTGTTTTTTATCGCGATTCTCCTACTTGGTTTTGGGAGTTCGTATGTGTGGAAACAAATCCACACTGGCCACCCCGTCGCCACAACCACTTGCTCATGCCCGAGCAACGAGCAGGTGGAAGCCAAGCTCGACGCGCTCGAGGCGAGCGTGAACCGCCTGGAACAGTCCATCCAGGCCGCCTGCGTGACCGCCACCATGGAGGACTATGACGGCGACGAACAGCCGGCGTTTGAAGCGCCCAAACACCAACCACCGCACTAAGGAGAGATGCTGATGCGAAAGCAGGATAAACCCTGGAGCAAGGTGAACGGTCACCCACTCCTAATCCACGCTTCCGATGCCACGCTGGCCGACCAGTTGCGACAGGTCGCCATAGATGAGTCCATCTGGACCGGCGAAAGCATCGCCGCCGACAACCAGGCCTGGCAGGAGGTGCTTCGGCGCCACCGCGCCCAAGGCCTTTCGGAGGATGCATTGAACATCCTCCGAGAAATCCGCCTGAATCTCAGGCGGAAAGGAAAGTGGATGCATCCAAGCTATGCCACTTGGCTTGTACGGTTAGACTGGCTCCTCGCCGACGTGGTGAAGCGAGCCCAGACCTGACCAACAAAGGCGGCGACATGGACCAAACTCCATGTTGACCGCCTATTTTTTTACAAAAAAATCGGCGGTGGATAATATATTTTCAGCACTCTACGAACGAAGCGAGCTTGGCTGAAAATTTATTATCCACCGCCGATTGTAACTTATTTTATTTTACCACTGGCTGATCGGCAAAATCTCGAAATTGATACTGACATTCATCGAGACATCTTTGCTCCCGGAAGCAACCGCCGCCGGCGCCATCATGCCCCCACCCTCGGCCGCGCCCATCATATATGATTTGGCCATATCTTGACCACCTTCGTATTCATTGTAATACACCACCCCGCCGAGTCGCACGCCAAGCGATTGCGCCAGTTTGACCGCCTTGACCTTGGCATCAGCGAGCGCCTTATCGCGCGCTTGAGTTTTTAGATTTTCCGGATCATCAATCGTGAAATTTAAACCGGACACTTCAGTCGCGCCGTATTTGCCGGCTAAATTCAAAACTTGATTGATCTTGGCGAGATCGCGAATTTTAACAGTCACTTGATTGCTCACACGATAGCCATTGAGTTGTTGACCTTTATCTTGGGTATAATTATAGTCCGGATAAACCGTATAATTGGTCTGCAAATCCTTGTCAGCGACACCGAGCGTTTTTAACTCCGCGAATACTTTATCCATCACCACTTTGTTGTTGGCTTGCGCGGTGGCCACATCTTTATTGGTATTGGAATAACCGATCGTAGTGACGGCGATATCATTATTGCCGGTCACCTTGCCGAAACCATTGATGGTCAGAGTGCGTTCCATTTTATCCGCCTTGCCGATATAGTCATACTGTTTGATATTGTTGCGCACCAAAGTGCCGAGATAAAAAATCCCGTAAACCAATAATACGCCGGCCAAAGTCAGCAATAATTTCTTGCCGAAATCAGCGCCCCAGCAACTGGTGCACCGGCAACCGCCGACACAGCAGCAGTCTTTTTTAATTCCATTCGCCATATATGAACCTCCAACAAACTTTTTACCGTTTAGTAAAAGTTTGATTATTATTAATTAATTATTAATTTCGAATTTTGAATAAATTTCTAATATTTAATATCGAAATTAGATTTTTAAAAATTGATTCGAAATTCAAAATTAAATATTTATAATTTTCTCGTCACCGCCTTTACTCCGGGCAATTTTTTCCCGCCCAAATACTCAAGCATCGCGCCACCTCCCGTAGACACCAAATCAATATCATCTATTATACCAAGTTTTTGTAAAATTTGCACGGTCTCCCCCCCGCCGGCGACTCCAAACGCCCGGCCTTTGCTTCGCCCGGCAAACAAACGCGCGATCGCGTAGGTCCCATGCTGATAGGGCGCTTGTTCGAAATACCCCAAGGCGCCGTTCATCACAAGTGTATTGGCTTTTTTGATATATTTAGAAAATAAACGCACCGTGCCCGGGCCAATATCATAAATCGCCTCATCGTCGGCCAATTTCAAATTACGAGAAAAACGAAAAACATTTAACGCTCCCAATAATTTTTTGGCCAGTCCGGTTTTTTTACATTCATCGCCTTCGCAATAACGGACGATGCGCGCGTCACTGCCGTCGTGCTTGCCCACGATCGCGTCAATCGGCAAAATGATTTTTTTATGAGCGCAAATTTTTAAAATTTCTTTTTTAAAATCCTTGTCCACGCGCGATGCGCCCACTTTTTGCCCCTGCGCCCAAAAATATGTACTCGCGATTCCTCCGCCCACCAAAATATAGTCCGCTTTTTTTAAAAAATTATTTAGAATCGGGATTTTAGTCTCGCATTTTACTCCGCCCAGTACCACTACGAGCGGTTTTTTGGGTTTGCCCACCACTTTAGTGAGGCCGGATAACTCCTCGGTCAAAAGCATTCCGGCATAGGCGGGCAAATATTTGGCCACACCGGTCACCGAAGCGCTGTCTCGATGCGCCACCGCGAAACCGTCGAGCACAAAAATATCCGCGAGCCCGGCAAACATCTTGGCAACTTTGGAATTATTTTTTTCTTCGCCCGGAATAAATCGCACATTTTCGAGCAGTATGATTTTTTTGTTGTCATTCTGACCTGCCTGCCGGTAGGCAGAGTGAAACGAAGAATCTATTCGTCTGTTCGTAAAAGATCCTTCGACCATTACCCATGGTCTCAAGATGACAGATGCACATAGTATTTTCTCGAGCGCCTTCGCTACCGGAGCCAAACTTAATTTTTTATCATAGCCATTCGGCCGACCCAAGTGGGACATTAAAATCACCTGCGCGCCTTTACCGAGCAAATATTTAATGGTCGGCAAACTTTTTTCAATTTTATAAAAATCCTTAACCTGACCGTCTTTCACCGGGACATTAAAATCCACGCGTACCAAAACGCGCTTGCCTTTGAGATTTTTGACATCGGTTATTTTGCGAATACGCATAAACAAAATACAATATACATGGAATACGATACAAGATTGTAAATTATTCCATGTACCGTGTATATTATCATTATACCATATTTTGTCTATTCCACCAACTCGCTATACCCCTCATCCTCCGGCCAAAGGTAATGCGCGAACACCCAATTAGCGAGATCGCGCGCTTCCAAAAATCTGGTTTCGTTGGAGGGGGCGCCCATGATCACCACCCGAATACTGTGGTTATTGTTGTCGGTCAGGCGCACGACAAAATTAAAATTTGAATCCATGATATATCCGGTCTTACCCGCGATTTGCGTTCGGTCAAAACCGCTCGCGATCCAACCGGTCAACAGCCAATCAGTGCTCCACACTCGGCGTTTTTTTCCGCCGATCGGTTCGGCATAATATTCGGGATTTTGCAACGCTTGCGCGATGCGTTCTTGTTTGAGGGCGATGCCCAGCAAGCGCGCCACATCTTTGGCTTTGGCTACATTGTCGCCATCAAGACCGGTGGGATCGGAAAAACGCGCCGAAGTCATTCCTAATCGTTTGGCTTTTTCATTCATAAGAATCACAAAATTATCCGGCGTGATCCCGCTTGAGCGCACCAAAATTTTGATGGCGATATTATCCGAACCAACGAGCGCCACATTCCACAAATCATCAAGGTGAAATTTTTCACCGGCATTGAGGTGGTGACTACTGCCATCGAGATCGCTCGCGAGCACCTCGGTGGTCGCAGTCCAGTCGATGGGCAAATCGAGCAATACGAGCGCGGTCATGAGCTTGGTAATACTCGCGAGACTGCGCACGGCCTCGCTATTTTTTTCAAAAAAAATCGTGTCGGTCTTGTCGTCAATGGCCAAAATCGCCACGGCCGAAGTAGTGGCTGAAAAAATACTTTTATCACGGGACAAGGGCACAGTCGGACGCGCGCGCGGCAATGACGGCGTCACCGCGATATCTCCGCCGACCGCCACCCTCGGCGCCGATCTGGGCAATGTCAAAAATTGCTGATCTTTCTTGAGCTCGATCGAAACCGAACTGACAAAAAGCAAAATCACGCCGGCAAGCATGAAGCCAAAAGAAGACAAAAAATTAAATACTTTTTGCGTCATAATTATTTTTGTTCAAACGCTTGAGTAATATTTTGATGGGCATGCAAGGTGTCATAATCCGGCAAGTCGCGCAAATTATTTACCCCCAAATGACGCAAATAATCGGTCGTAACTTCGTAGGTCGGTAATAAATTGGTCGGGTCTTCGTGTTCTTTGACCAAACCGCGCATCATCAAATTGCGCAAAATAAGCGAACAATTCACTCCACGCAAAGTCTCAAGCTCGGGCTTGGTGATTGGACCGCAATATGACACTACCGTGAGAGTTTCGAGCTGAGGACGCGTGAGCTCACCTGATACTTCGGCTTTGAGAAAATTTTCCGCGGCTTCGCGATTATCGGGATTGCTGACCATTTGCCATTCGTCATTATTTTGCACGAGAATTATCCCTGATTCGGGCGTATTGTATTTAGTCAATAGAGTCTCGAGCGCTCCGCCGATTTCTTCGGACGGCACATTCAGGACTTTCGCGATTTTTTTAAAACTCAATGGCTTGCTCGCGACAAATAATATTGTTTCCAACCGAGATAAAGTGGTCATAAAAAATATTTAATTAAACAGCGCGCACTTCCATGTCGCTATACGCATCTTTTTGATGAACAGACGCTTTGGAATCTTTAACGAGCTCGAGTAGCGCCAAAAAACTAATGATGACTTCGGTGCGATTGTAGGCGCTCGCCAGCAGGTCTTTAAAATTCAAGTGACGACGCGATTTAACCAGATTATATATTGATTCGATTTTGTGCTTAACGGAAATAGTATGGTCGATAGTCGCGGTCGGCAAAGCGCTAATCGGGCGCAAGCGCGCCACGAGCGCCAACATCGAACGGTGCAGATCGGTCGTCTGCGCATTTCCCGGTAAAACAAAACCATCGGGTTTTACTGGCGGCTCAATGCGTCCATACGCAATCCGATTTTGCTCCCATAAAATTAAGATTTTTTTGCTGGCCTCGATGTATTGCTTGTAAAGTTTGAGCTGATCGGCGAGGCTCGGCCCATCATCTTCCTCGGGATAAAGATAGGGCAAAAGCGTGCGCGATTTGAGATAGACGAGCTTGGTCGCTATGACCAAAAAATCCGCGAGTTCTTCAGAACGATTTCCCTCGAGCTTATTCAAGTATAATAAAAACTGATCGGTCACTTCGGAAAGCGCGATCTCGGAGATGTTCATTTTCTCCAACTCGACGAGCTGTAATAGCAGATCGAGCGGACCCTCAAATTTTTCCAACTTAACGGCGGAAATCATGACTCAATTTTACCATGTTTACTCCTCGACTTCAACACTGACCATCTTCACATCGGTAAGCGGTCGATCGGACGAATCAGTTTTGGTGCCGGCAATCGCGTCTACCGTGTCGAGTCCGGCGATCACGCGTCCAAAAATTGAATAGCTGTTTGGCAACGGATAATCCGCGTGCATAATGAAGAATTGACTGCCATTGGTATTGGGACCGGAATTGGCCATCGCCACGGTGCCCCGCACATATCCGCGTTTGTATGATTGAGTCGCCGGATTGAGCTCATCGTCAAATTTGTATCCTGGTCCGCCTCGGCCGGTGCCGGTCGGGTCACCGCCTTGGATCATAAATCCGCTGATAACACGATGAAAAATCACGCCATTATAAAATCCTTTTTGAGCGAGCGTGACAAAATTTTGGACGGTGTTGGGCGCCTCATCGGAAAATAGTTCGATTGTGATGTCGCCTAAGTTGGTTTTGATCTTCGCGATTGGCATAGTATTTTTTTTAGTGGTTAAAGTGGTGGAAGAGATAAATTCAGCGACATCCTTGCCCACGACGACATCGTCTGATACCAAAGGCGTGCCGGTGGCGGCCACAAACAAATTATTATTGGTCCGATCAATCGGGACAATGGCTCCATTTTTGTTGGCTTCGACTGCCGTCGTTATATTCAAATTCTTGGTAATTTTAAAATACAACGCGCCGACAATCACTACGAACATAGCGATAGCGCCGATGATAAAAATTTTACTTGATTGATTCATATACTACAAATAATTATTTCTTGTCCATTATAGCGACAAAATCAAATTTGGTCAATAATAAAGTCGCGCTATGGTAGCACGCCAGATACTTCACACTTGCTAATGTTTTGTAATTTGTCAATGCGGACGATGTTTAAGCTGAGATTTGTTTGCCTATTAGTGACCATGCCCAGCCTTTAATAGAAACATCAGACCAATACCCGCGAAGAAACAGCCAAAAGCAATCAGTGATTTACTAAACTTAGATTCTTTGTGAAGTTCTGGAATTAAATCAGAAGCGGAAATATAAATAAAACCACCGGCTGTCAAACCAATCAGCAGTGGCATTGCTCCGTGGGCAATACTGATAAGCAAAGATCCACAGAGTGCTCCTGCGACAGCAGTAATGCCGGAAAGAAAATTAAATAGCAAAGCTTTACCTTTGGTAAACCCACCATATATAAGAACACCAAAATCAGAAATTTCCTGAGGAATTTCATGAAGAATAACGCCAATTGTGGTAGCTATTCCCAATTCAACGCTGAATGAAAAAGCTGCGACAATAACTATACCGTCTATAAAATTATGCAAACCATCCCCAATTAAATTCAAATATGTAAACGGGTGGATAGGACAATCGCCACCATTTTTATGGCAATGATGCCAGTGCAATACTCTTTCTAAAATAAAAAATAAAGCAAAGCCAACAAGCACAGCGAGAGCAACATTGTCTACGCCGTGTTCACCGCCAACGCTTTCTATGGCCTCGGGAATTAGGTGTAAGAAAGCACCTCCCATTAGAGAACCGGCGGAAATGGCCACTAAATAAAATACAATTTTATTTAAGATTTTATCTTTTAAGAACAATGTTACTATTCCAACGAATGAAATGACGCTGACTGCAAAAGTAGCGATAATTGAATAAAATAATACATCCATACATTATTTACTTAAAGCACATTTATTACATACCCCAGTTAGTGTTAACTGATGATAAATATTAGTAAAATTTTTAAAATGTCCAAATGAGTGCTTGCACTCAATCCTCTCCATATATCCACATTTTTTACAGATAATATGGTGGTGTGGCTCATCAGCTGAACAATAAATTTTCTCTTTATCTATTACCTCTACATTCACTATACGCAATTCTTCAAATAGGTTTAGTGTTCTGTATACAGAAGCTCTATCGAAATGTTTTACCTTTTTGTGCAAATCTCGGGCTGAAATAGAAATATGATTGTTAGATAAATATTCTAAAATAGCTAAACGAGCTTTAGTTAATGCGTAGCCGGCTTTTATTATTTTTTGTTTCAGTTGTTCCATAGTGAAATTATAATAACACAAATGCGAATAGTTCGCAATAGTAGTTTATGCACATACAAAGAATATAGTTTTAATACCATACATGCACAACGAGAAATTAGCAAGATTAGAACCGGATATTTATGGCTATGATTACAAAAAAAAGCAACGCTCTTGCGTCGCTCAATCTGTCTTGGCGG
>Ga0172379_10001668_pt1 | contig 43096 bp, 33 predicted proteins | sample GrowelOW334metaG_FD_119756 | JGI IMG/M metagenome (GOLD analysis project Ga0172379, IMG submission 119756) | Groundwater microbial communities from an aquifer near a municipal landfill in Southern Ontario, Canada - Groundwater well OW334 metaG | ecosystem: Environmental > Aquatic > Deep... | reverse complement strand
ATGGGCATCCCCGTAAACAGTGGGGCCGCAAACATAAAGTCCGACAAACGGTGGATGAAGGGGCTCAAAAACCTCCTTCTTACGGGTTAGGGTATTGAATACTATGAACTCAGCCATAAAATCAGGATGTTTTGCTCGGGTAAAAGTAAAAAAAAATTAGCCAGGGGGAAGGATGGAAGGGGGTCCTGGCTAATTTAGAAGTTGGCAAAGTGCGGGGTTAAGAATCCGGGCGGATCTTAATGGGAAGTAATGAAAGGATGAAGGGGGAGAAATTTTCCCCTATTCGGTTAAAGCTATTTTTGATTGGCAGCATCATTTTCATTGAATCCAGATCAAAAATAGTTTTCGGACCTAAGAAAAAAATCAGGATTGTGTATCCTGCAGGGTTGATTGTATAAGTTGCAGGGTTTTCCGTTTAGATGGAATTACCCATAGTCAGGCTCAGGTTTTTCAGCCCCTCGATAAACTCATACTTCCGTGCCCGTGATACCGCTAATTCCGTTCCGTTGTTCAAGGTTACCGTTCCTCCTTGTCCGCGTTGGTACCTTTTGACAAACCGCAAATTGATAATATGCGTATTGTGAATCCTGACAAAATACAAACCGCTGAGGATCTCCTCAAACTGGTTCAGCGTTTTCGTCACGATAATATTTTCATTATTTGAAAGATACACGGTGGAATAATTACCGGCAGCCTCAAATCGAACGATGTCCTGGATCTCCACAATGATCAGTCCGTCATTTGAGGGCAGGCTGATTTTGTCGAAATGGTTTTTCAGGGAACTGTTCAGCACATCCAGCCTCGAATGTATATTGTTTGAAGGCCTGATTTTCTCATACCGCTGCACAGCGTCCTGAAGCTCCTTGTAATTGATGGGTTTCAGCAGATAATGCAGGGCTGAAAACTCGAAAGCCTTGAGAGCGAAATCGTTATAGGCAGTGATAAAAATTATCTCAAAATCGACCCTGCCAATCCGGTTCAGGAGGTCAAAGGCATCACCGTCGGGCATGGCAATATCGAGAAAAACCAATTCGGGTCTTAATTCTTCCAAAACCCGGAGGCCGGTTTCCACATTGCTTCCCGTGCCAATTACTTCAATTTCAGGACAATATCTTTCGAGTAGAGTTTGAAGGGTGAGCATGCTCTTCTGTTCATCCTCGATAATTACAGTCTTGATTTTGCCGTCCATGATTTTCGTTTTAAACTTTTAGGTCAACAGGTAAAACAAGTTCAACGCATGTGCCTCCCGTCGATCCGTCGGGTTTGCGGATGTCGGTAAAGGTCAGTATGATCTTCTTCTTATTCAACTTATTGAGTAAATCAATACGCTCTTTAATATTCTGAATACCCAGCGAGGTATGCGGATCCTTCTTATTTTTCACCAGGGAGGATTTTTCCCTTCCGATGCCGTTATCTTCAATCCTGCACTGGAAATAATCACCCATGGCCAGGAAAGAAACAATCAGGGATCCTTTCGACTTTAAAGGCATCAGCCCATGCCAGATGGCATTCTCAACGAAAGGCTGAAGGAGCATGGGTGGGATCATGGTTTCAAAAAAATCAAGGTTCTTATCTTTAATTATCTGATATTCAAATTCATTTTCAAATCTCAGTTTCTCCATACTTAGATAAAGTGTTAAGGTAGAGATTTCTTCATTCAAGGGGATCAGGTTCTTTTTTGAATTGTCCAGGATCCGGCGGATCAGCCCGGAGAAATTAGTCAGGTAATTATTGGCCTGGACCTCATCGTTCTGAATGATGAAATGCTGGATGGAATTGAGGGAATTGAATATGAAATGGGGATTCATCTGCGACAGTAATGACCGCTTTTCGGCATTGAGAAGTTGACGTTTTTCCTCCTCGCGTTGTTTCAATGTTTTAAGAATGATTAAGAAGATAACCAAAAGCAAAGCAAGGCCTGCCAGGGCAATTACCGTCCATGCCACCCCGGTTTCATACCATTTTTTCGCGATGTGAAAAAAGATTTGCCTTTCTGATTTGGGATCCCATTTTCCGTTGTAGGTGGCATTTACGCGAAAGAGATATGATCCCGAACTCAAATCCGGATAACGTGCCTCGAGATTATCGGCATAAATAAAGTTTTTGTCGATGCCGCTTAACTGATACCGGTATCTGAGCGTGCTGGGTTTTCGGTAATTGGCAACGATAAAGGGGATGACAAGATCATTCTCCAAAGATCTAAGGAAGATAGAATCGGCAGGTTGCTTCGGAATACCATTGACCAATATCGGGCCCAGGTTGAGAATAGGAGAAATACCCGGTGGTTTCATGAAATCGGGATCAAGCCTTACCACACCTTGAGTCGTACTTATCCAGATATTCCCTTTGTGGTCTATTATATCATAGATGCGATTGGATGGCAATCCCTCGCGCATGGTATAATAAGAGATTTTGTCGGCTTTTCGAGAGCCTTTATTCAGCAGGATCCTGTTGAGCCCGTTATTTGTTCCGGCCCATACCACCGAATCATTTTCCGAATACAATACATTAATGATATCGCTGGAAAGCTTGTCGTTCTTCTGGGTTATCCTGATAAATGAAGAATCCGGCCTGATAACGGCAAGACCATAATCTGCAATGCTTACCCAGATATTATCGCCTGCCTCAATGATGTCATGAATTCTTTTCCCGAACAGGGTATCTTTCTTCGACCAGGTATAAACCGACGTTCCCACATTTGAAAACAGGCCTGACTTCTGCGAGCCTATCCACAATGTCCCTTTTGAATCCAGGAACATGGCCCTGACACGGTTCACTGCATTAGCAAAGGCATGGTCATTCGGGTATTCCTTCTGTATTTTGTCCTTATTCCATACCCTCAGGACCTTGTTTTTATAGATTGCCCGGATCTCATTGGTGAAACTGGCCAGCCATTCACCGTTAGGCCTTCTGATGTAATCATAGGCATAGGAATTGATTGATTTAATCCCGCATGGATGGCCAAGGGTATCAATTTCCATGAGTATGTTGCTGTATACGATCAAATGTTTTTCAGGGGTGAGAAACAGCTTGTTAATCGGACCTTTTTGATTGGGTAGTTTTATCGGGTGAAAATCGTATGACTGATTCAATAATTCCTGTCCTTTAAGAAGCAAGCCTGTCTGTGTTCCCAGATAGAGGTCCTTTCCATCTGAAACAATAGCAGTGATCACATTATCCTTGTTATTGGTTGTGATATTCCCGTAGATCCCTATACCCAATGTATTCGCCTGGAATATCCCATTAGCGAGAGTGGAGAACCAATAACTGCCTTCATGGTCCTGGATGATTGAGGTAACGCTTTCCCCGCGAAGGTACCGGTGGGGCTTGGTTTTCAGACTACCATTCAAGTACCGGAATACCCCTTGTTCTTCCAGCCCTATCCAAAAATTGCCGGATTTGTCGGCATACACATCAATGACATCCGTGGGGTATGATTGTTCGGTTATTAATTCTCCGTTTTTGATGTGGAATACCTTGTTACAGTAACTGAACAGGAATTCATTTTCTGTGATCGGGCAAAGATCCTTTCTGAAATCATTTCTATAGTTCGAAACACTTGTTGTCAGGTAAATCCAGTCTTTATCGCGAACCACCTTTGTATCGACATACCCGGCGGTATCCGGCATGGTTATCATGTCCCAGAAATACTCGCTTTGAAAATAGTGTATGGCCATCGAGGCACCGTTATGGTTCTTCCGCTGTTCCACCACTTGTTTCACCGGTTCTTCTTTTTTAAATGCGAACAGGCCGAGCCGGTTGAAGCTTAAATATAAGGTGCTGTCGGGGAAAACATTGATTTGCTGAACAAATCCGTTTGGAATCTGAATTTTGTTGATGCTGTCGCTGAAGGGATGACGTGTTATCTTATCTCCGCTTATCTGATACAGATGATTATTGATGGATGACACCAATATATTTCCATTGGCATCAGTGAAAATCCGGAAATTGGTATTCTCCTTCAGGCCATCGGTCACGGTGAATTGGCGGGAATTATAACCGTCATATCTCCATACCCCCCGGTCGGTGGTGGCCCATAGCACATTGTTCTTATCAAACAATATCCCGTAAACCTCGTTGGAAGGAAGCTGAACACCTGACTCCGTGGTATAGTGAGTATAATTAAGATCCTGGGCACCGGCTTTGCCCATAAAGAAGGTTAATTCAACCAAAAGGAAGAATAGGATCAGGAATCGCAAACTCACAGCAGATGGTTTATTAAGCCAAATTTAATGGAAATCAGCATAATCCCTTTGAATTTGGTTAATTTTACGGCAAATTACAGATAATGGGAAGAAGAACACAAAAAGAGAGCCCCAAATCGGCTGCAAAAAAAATCCTCCGGAGCAAAATTCTCGGACTATTCAATCAGAATACAGCACAGGCATTGAACTATAAGCAGATCAGCGCCAAGTTGGGATTGACTGATCAGGGACAGCGGAAATTGATTTCCGACGTTCTCGAAGAACTGCTGCGCAGCGGACAATTAGTGGAATTTGAACGGGGAAAATACAAACTGAAAGTCAGGGGCGGACATATTATCGGTACGGTCCAGATGACCCGCTCGGGTGCCGCTTATATAATTACCGATGAGGTCAAGGAAGATGTTTACATCAATAACCGGAATGTTAACCGGGCATTGAACGGAGATACGGTCAAAGTATACCTGTATGCGAAAAGGGAAGGCCAACGTCTGATGGGAGAGATTGTAGAGATCCTTGAGCAGCGCGAGCGCACTTTTGTCGGGACGATCGAACGGTCATCAGGCTATTATTTCATGATTCCCGATAACAAGGATATGCCCTACGATATTTTCATCCATCCCCGCGACCTGAAAGGCGCTGAGGAGGGACAGAAAGTGGTGGCTCGGATTACCGAATGGCCCCCGACAGCAAAAAATCCGTTTGGAGAAGTGATTGATGTCCTGGGCATTGCCGGTCAGCATGAAACGGAAACACATGCCATTCTCGCAGAATTCGAACTGCCTTACAAATTTCCGGAAAGTGTCCTGCAGCAGGCTGAACAGGTACCCGGTAAAATCACAGAACAGGAAATAAAGTCAAGAAGGGATTTCAGAGGGGTAACTACCTTCACCATTGATCCGGGTGACGCTAAAGATTTCGATGATGCCCTCTCACTGAGCAAGCTGGAAAACGGAAACTGGGAAATCGGGGTTCATATTGCCGATGTCAGTCATTATGTGCGACCTTTCTCAGAGATCGATAAAGAGGCCTATTCACGAGGCACTTCCGTTTACCTGGTCGACCGCGTTGTTCCTATGTTGCCCGAGCGTCTGTCGAATGATTTGTGCTCGCTCAAACCGAACCAGGACCGGCTCTGCTTTTCTGCCGTTTTTGAAATGAATGAGAAGGCTGAAGTTCTTAGCCAGTGGTTCGGAAGAACCATTATCCATTCCGATCAGCGGTTTTCTTATGAAGAGGCCCAGCAAATCATCGAAACCGGTGAAGGGGTGCTCTCTTTGGAGATTTTGCAGTTTCATAAACTGGCAACCATTCTCCGTAACGAAAGGTTTAAAAAAGGATCGTTCTCCTTTGAACGGGTGGAGGTGAAGTTTTATATCGATGAAAACGGGAAACCGACCGGGGTCTATTTCAAGGAAGCCAGGGAGTCGAACTGGTTAATCGAGGAATTCATGCTCCTGGCCAATAAAAAGGTGGCGGAGCGGATCGGAAAAGTCAAACAGGGACAGAAACCAAAGACTTTTGTTTATCGTATACATGACCGGCCGAATGCCGAGAAGCTGATTAATTTCTCGAACTTTATCCATCAATTCGGCTATTCGGTGAAAACTGCAAGCCACAAAGCAATAGCCGATTCCATGAACCGGCTGCTGACGGAAATCCGGGGTAAAAACGAACAGTATATCATTGAGAGCCTGGCTATCCGGACCATGGCCAAGGCAAAATATTCGACCAACAATATTGGTCATTACGGTTTGTCGTTCGAGCACTATACCCATTTTACCTCCCCGATCAGGCGTTACCCCGATCTCATGGTTCATCGCCTGCTCCAACGGTATCTGAATAATGAACCATCAGAGGACCAGAAAAAGGTTGAAGGTATGTGCGTTCAATCCAGCAGTATGGAAGAACGGGCAGTCATGGCTGAGCGCGCAAGCGTCAAATACAAGCAGGTTGAGTTTCTTCAGGATAAAATCGGACAAAAATTCGAAGGGATTATTTCAGGGATCACCGAATGGGGTTTCTATGTGGAACTTACAGAAAATCATTGCGAAGGAATGATCCCGATGCGCGATATGGATGACGATTTTTATGAGTACGATGAGAAAAATTATTGTCTTACCGGGGTCCATACCCACCGCCGCTTCATTATCGGCCAAAAGGTAACCGTTGAAATTGCGAAGACCAACCTGGCAAAGAGACAGATGGACTTTAAACTTGTTTAAGGCTCAAGGCTCAAGGCTCAAGGCTCAAGTAAGGTAAAAGAAAGAAATTCAAAAAAGGTTGAAGGGTACGACTCTTCAGCCTTTTTTGCATACTTGATTTTACTTAATTCTTATATACACTAAGCTTTCAACGAAGAATTGTCATCCCCGCGAAGGCGGGGACCCCGTCACACTAGTAGGATCTCAGCAGCGGGAACCGCTTTCCTTAAAACAAAGGCCTTTAGGAGCTCACTTGTGCCTTGTGCCTTGTGCCTTGTGCCTTACTTGCGCCTTCTGCCTTCTGCCTTGTGCCTCTATAAGTCCCCCTGCCTGCAAACCTCGAACAGTCCCTGCTTTTCCAAATGCCCTGCCACATACTCCTGCTCCGTTTGTCCCGGAGTGGGTACCAGCAGTGCGGTTTTACCCAGAAAGAGGAGATCTGAAAGGGTGGAATTTCCCGGCCGGCAGATAATCTCTCTTGCCTGTTGCATATACCAGTACAACTGTTCATCCCGGGCATGGTCAATGAGCTGAATATCTCCGTCTTGTGTGATGACAGGCTGGGTATCAGGAGTAGCCGGCGGTAGGCCGCGAAGGATCAGGGCCCGGGTTCCTTGTCTTTTAAACCTTTCTTTCAACAGGTCCTCAAACAGGCTTCGCTGCGGTTCAGGACCTGAAACCAGCGCCAGTACCTCAAAGGCCCATGGATGGTCAGGACTGACCGGCGTCACATCCCGGAACCTGGATACCGGACCGATGTATTTTGCGTTCCGGGGAAGGCGGGATGGATGCGTCAGCAATCCTGAAAGGTTCGGCTCGCCGGGATGATCGGCGATCCAGATCTCAGAATAAAGGTGCAGCGCCATCCGGTGAATCCTGTACACCGGTCTCTCCCCGAATTGCCAACCCTTGGGGGCCTTAAGCCACAACTGATTGGTAATGAATATGCTATGAACATTTTTATGATACATCCCGTAACGATGGTCACAAAGGATTTCCGTGATGCCGAATTGTGCAACGATTTCTGCCAGCTGCTGATGGTTTTTCCTGATGGCACGAAGAATCCCTGGAACTTGCGGCAACAGCTTCTGAAAGAACTGCCCGTTTTGCGGATAACGGATCGGGTAAAAAGGCATCCGTACCCACTCCAGACCTGGAAAATGGAACCGGAGGAAATCCAGGGATACGCCGTCGGATGCAAGAATGACCCGGTGGCCTTCGGCAACAGCTTTGCGGATGAAAGGAACCACCCTTACCGTGTGACCCAGCCCCCATTCAAGAGGACTGACAAGTATTGTTTTGGGTGGGGTGATCATGATCGTATATTAGTAGGATACCTGCACGGGGATGCCCAATTTGCGGACTTTTGAAGCGATAGCATCAAGAACTCCGGGTGCCGCTTTCTGAAGGGTCCGGATCGGTGTATCCCTGGCGATGGTATAAATCATCACCATTTCCGGTCTCACCTTTTTAACGACTTCTATCCAGTTCGTGACTTCTTCTTCACTCGTATTGTCCACTGCCCTTCCTTCGGTGGAACCTGTTAAAAAAAGGGTTTGCAGGATGAACCGTCCCTGAAAACGCATCATTCCTTCGATCACCCGGTCAAGGCTGTAACCCGTGGGGGGCCGGTTGATCAGCTGTACAGTTTCTTCAATGGCTGAATCCAATTTCAGGATGTTCATTTCAATCTTTCCCAATGCCCTGAATATTTCAGGTTTTTCCAATTGTGTCGCATTGGACAACACAGCGATCTTTACCATTGGAAAGATCCGGTTGCGGATCTCTATCGTATCTTCTATGATACCAGAAAAATCCGGATGGATGGTCGGCTCCCCGTTTCCGGCAAAGGTTATCCGGTCGATCGGCGCCTTGCTTTCAACCAATTCCAGCAATTTCTCTTCCAGCCGGCTGCGTATCTCTTCCCGCCCGGGAAGCTGGTTTTTCTGATCCGTACCCACACTTAATCCGCACTCACAATAGAGACAATTGAAATTACAGAATTTTCTGCCGGTGGGCAGGAGGTTGATCCCGAGTGAGGCGCCCAGACGGCGGCTGGTGACGGGCCCGAATATGATATCGTCAAATAAAAAAGTGGCCATGATAACATTAAATTAATCGGTTTGGCTGGCTATTTTCCGTCAGGCATTCATGGGTCCAGTCGAAAACCGGTATATGAACCAGCCCGGGTTTTTTCCCGGTTTCAATAGTACCCAGAATTTTTTCCATACCCAAAGCCCTGGCCCCATTTATCGTCCCCCACTGTAAGAGGGTTTCAAAAGAAATGCCGGAAACTGCTGCCTGAACCGACTTCATTTCATCGAGGACCGACAGGCTATGATTGGAGGCAAGACTGTCGGTTCCCAGGCAAATGGTGAGTCCGCTTGCTGCAAATGCATTGATATCAGGCAACCGGTTTTCAATATATTGATTCGAACGGGGACAGAGAACCCAATAAATCCCCGGTTTTGAAGGGTAAGGGACCTTCAAGGGATCAGTCATGGTATTATGAACCAGTATCCAATCCGGATCCGGCAGGTATTTTCCCAGTAAGGCGTAAAAATGACCGGCTTCATCCGGTATCCTGGTTAGGTCGAAACCGGCGGCAGTAAAGCTATCAGCCATTTCACCTCTCCGGTCTTCCAGCAAATCGCGTTCAGCCGGACTTTCATCATGATGGATGGTGATTCGGCGGGACTCACTGTTTTGTCGGGCCAGAAGTTCCCAAAGATCAGTTCCGACTGAATAGGGAGCATGAGGTGATAGTGTACAGGACAGCCCGGCCTCATTAAAGAGTTTTTGGATTTTCAGAGCCTGACTGAACCGTTCTGCCGCCACCCCTGAATTCAAGCCGAACACTTCAATGAACGTGTGGTAACGAATTTGGCTGCACTGTTTGATCTTCAGCGATGTATCTGTATTGCTGATGTCTCCTGCTCCTGAAATGCCGTTCCGGTACATGATCCGGTCGGCCTGAATGGCTGACCGACGGATCTTTTCGGAATCTGCCGGCCTGATTTTGCTGACTGCGGAAACAAATCCGCTGATCCCTGTTTGTTCAGGGATCAACCCTTTGAGATGAGAAAGCTCCAGGTGGACATGTGCATTGACAAAACCGGGGGTGATGATTCCGGAATAAAATTCCAGACCGGCTTCCTCTACAGGCTTTCTGCCGGTATCTCTGATATTCAGAATCGTTCCGTCGTCGGACGTTTCAACGATTCCAAAACTGATGGGGGGACTGTTGACCGGGTAAATCCGGTGGGCTGAGAATTTTCGCATTCCACAATTTTACTCGGTTTCTTCAGTCGGTTTTTCAGCAGGCTTCCGTTTTTCCAGCTCTTTGATCACCTGATCATAAATCCGCGAATAAGCTTCAGGATGCCGCATATACCATGATACTGATGAATCCATCTGAGCTTTGGTGATCCCGTACTTTTCAAGAATAGACGGGTAGTAAAACAGTCCCTTATCGTGTTTTTCATCCGCTCTTGAATTCTCAATGAACAGGATTGCATCTGCCAGATGGGTTTCGACCAGCAATTCAGTCATCTTTTTTTCCGGCAGGATCCCCAACTCGGTTTTCTTACGGTTATCCCCACAGGAATTCAGGGTCAGAAGAAAGAATATCAGATAATATACGAGGGTTCTGTTCATTTTATCTTTTTCATCAGTTCTGAAGCAAAAACGAAATCATTGAGTTCTTTGTTATCACTGGTGAGAATTTCTTCGCGCGAACCTTCCCAGCATTTTCGTCCAGCCTCCAAAAACAAAATATTATCCCCGATTTCCATCACGGAATTCATGTCATGGGTGTTGATCACCGTGGTTATCTTGAATTCGACTGTAATCTCGCGTATCAGTTTATCAATCACGATGGAGGTTTGGGGGTCGAGACCGGAATTGGGTTCGTCGCAGAAAAGGTATTTGGGATTCAGTGCGATAGCCCTCGCAATGGCGACCCTTTTCTTCATCCCTCCGCTCAGTTCGGCAGGAAATAGTCTGTTTGAATCCGTCATATGAACCATCTGCAGGCAGAAATTTACACGGTCGAGTTTTTGTTCACGGTTCCAGCTTGTGAAAAAATCCAGCGGCAATCGGATATTCTGTTCAACACTGAGGGAATCAAATAACGCCCCACCCTGGAAGACTACCCCCATTTGCTGCTTGAAATTGCGCTGCTGATCGCTATCGAGCGCGGTAAACAGGTCGTTGCCATACCAGATTTCCCCCGAATCGGGTTCAAAAATTCCAATCAGGCATTTAAGCAGGACGGTTTTTCCTGAACCGCTTCGGCCGATGATCAGGTTCGTTTTAGCTTCGTAAAACTCAGCCGATACATCAATGAGAGCCTCATTTGCATCGAAAGCTTTATGAATATTTTGAACCTTTATCATCCGAGCATGATTTGTGTTATCACATAATTCGCGACCAGGATCATGATCATGCTGTAAACAACTGCAAGCGTACTCGACCGCCCCACTTCAAGGGCACCGCCTTTGGTATAATAACCGAAGTAGGCGGAGATCGAGGTGATCAGAAAAGCGAAAACAACCGATTTAATGAGCGTATACACAACCTTGAAAGAATCATACTCATAACGGATTCCATGAATATAGTCGGCACTGGTCATGAGGTGCCCGGCAACCGAAACCACCCATCCGCCGATCAGTCCGATAAAAATGCTCAGGATAACCAGGATCGGGGTCGTCAGCATCATTCCGATGATCTTGGGCTGAACCAGATAGGCAGCCGAATTGATACCCATGGTTTCGAGGGCATCAATCTGCTCGGTGACCCGCATGGTCCCGATTTCGGATGAGATATTGGAACCGACCTTTCCGGCCAGTATCAGGCAAAGAACGGTGGACGAGAATTCGAGGACGAGAACATCCCGGGCCGTATAGGAATTGTAATAGGTTGGAATGAGCGGATTCCCAAGGTTGGCAGTCATGTGAATGATGACCACCATACCGATAAAGAAGGAAATGATGGCGACAATACCGAGCGAGGATACCCCAAGTTTATCAATTTCGCGAAAAATCTGGCGAAAATAAATGCTGTGTTTTTCGGGTTTCGAAAAGATGTGCCGAAGAAAAACCAAATATCTTCCGAGACTGTTCAGGATCCCCATGCTCAACCTAATTTTAAACCAAGATAGCAATAAATTACGTAATATTGCCGGGCAAATTACATCCTGTTTGCGTTAATCATCAGTAGATCAATATGAAGCATGCTCCTATAAAGGTTGATTATTGGAAAACCCGTTTGCTGAAAGGATCGGAGGAGCTGGTCGACAGCTGGCTGATGAAATCGCCTGTCCCGGTTTTACTCGCCAAATCCCGTACGAGTAAGCATGGTGACTTCAGGTTTCCGCGGATGGGACGTCCGGCCTATATTACCGTAAACCATGATTTGCATCCGGTGGAATTTCTCATCACACTTGCCCATGAAATAGCCCACTTCAGGAATTGGCAAAAGAATGGTCGAAGGGTCCGGTCACACGGGCCGGAATGGAGAAATGCATTCCGTGAGATGCTGCTCCAGGTGCTTGATGCCGGTTTGTTCGAAGAACAGATAGCAGCAGCGGTCGTTAAGCATTATTTTCAGCGGAAACTGATCGGTTCGGGATCTTCCGAGCAACTGAACAAATTGTTGGGGAAAACTTTGGAAGACAGCGGTATTCTTCGCGTGGCAGATCTCCCCGAGGGTGCCAGGTTCACCTTGCGAAGCGGAAAATCGTTCATTAAAGGGAAAAAGATGAGAAAGCGTTATCAGTGCCGTGATGTTGTTTCTTCCAGGATATATTCTGTGCATCCCTTCGCAGAGGTTCAAGAAAGTATCGTATCTTAGGAACATGGACACCAATAATTTTTGTGTTATCATGGCCGGTGGAATCGGGAGCCGGTTCTGGCCATACAGTCGCACAAGCAAGCCAAAGCAGTTTCTGGATATCCTGGGAACCGGTCAGACCCTGATTCAGCAAACCATACGAAGGTACGAGGAAATTTGTCCGGTTGAAAACATCCTGATAGTCAGTAACGAGGAATACGGTCCCATGATCCTGGAGCAACTGCCGGAAATAAAAGCCAGCCAGGTCCTGCTTGAGCCTCTGCGCCGCAATACTGCTCCCTGTCTTGCCTATGCCAATCAACGGATTGCCATGTTAAACCCGGATGCCAATATCATTGTTGCTCCGTCCGATCATCTGATCGCCGATGAAAAGGAGTTCAAAAGGATCATCGAAGAAGGGATCGAATTTGTCAAAACACGCGATGTGCTGCTGACTTTAGGAATCATGCCCAGCAGGCCTGAAACCGGATATGGTTATATCCAGGTGAACGGGCATGATGAAAATATGGGAAATAAGAGCCTCAAACCGGTAAAGACCTTCACGGAAAAACCGAACCTTGAACTGGCCAGGATTTTTGTTGAAAGCGGAGATTTTTTCTGGAATTCCGGAATGTTCATCTGGACATTGAAATCCATTACGCATGCTTTCGAAAAGTACCTTCCTGAGATCCAGGGATTATTTAATGATGGGTGCAGCTTATACGGTACACCCGAAGAGGCAGCTTTCATCCGCCAGGTATATGGAGCCTGCGGCAAAATCTCCATCGATTACGGGATTATGGAAAAGGCTGATAATGTTTATGTTCTTTGCGCCGATTTCGGCTGGTCCGATCTGGGTACCTGGGGCAGCCTTTACGAGCACCTGAAAAAGGATGAATCAGACAACGGGATCGGAAACGGTGAAGCCATCACCTTCCAGTCCAGCCGGAATGTCATCCATTCACCGAAAGGAAAACTGACGGTGGTGCAGGGCCTCGATGATTATATTATCGTGGATACAGACGACGTCCTGATGATCTGCCGCAAGGAGGACGAACAGCAGATCAGGACAATGGTTGACGAAGTGAAACTCCGGGGCGGTCAGAAATTTATTTAAATCGTAGGGACGCATAAATGCGTCCTTTTCAATATTCCCAAAGATCGTGTTCGAACTGGAAGATCAGGTTTTCGATCCGCTCAGCTTCCTGCAATGATTCCACGCCAAGGGCATAATCAGCTACGATCCGGTTATCGTAAACATTGCTTTCCTGTACAATGAACCCGCTGAAAAACCGCTTGTAGAAAATCTCGTCGAAACTCCGCATTTCCGAATCATTGTATGCATTGAAAACCTCTTTCTGTGCCAGGAATGGACGGGCTTCGAGATACTTAACCCAGAACAGTTTCTTCCTCTGAACATTTTCCTTGTTGGTATCTTCGGGTTCATAATATACACGGATCGGGCAAATACCAATAATCCTGACATCGAGAACCGATCGCTTACTATCAAAAAACCACATCTCTTTCACCATTATCTGAAGCACTTCATCTGTATTGGCCTGGCCTGCAATTCTGGTGGTATCAGTCAAGCCGGTGGCAACATTCAATACTTCGATACTTTTATCCTTGGCATCGAAATTTGCCATGACCTGATCGTAGGTAATCAGTTCTTTAAATTCATTGGGATCATCCAACGGGGCGGAATAGGCTTGCAGACCGCCTTCTTTGATGGATTGCAGTAAAACATCGATCAGGTTCATGCGCTCGCCGATCGTCTTGGTCGGAAAATAGAGCGGCTGGTTCATCTTCTCACGCAGATCGATAATGCGCCAAACCACTTTTGACCACATGATGTCGGCTTCCCTGACATGCGGATATTCGATTGGTTTCTTGTTGAAGATATGTTCTTTCTTATAGACCATATTCAAACCCGACCAGGTCGACTGATCAGTGATTTTGGACGAATCGGTCACCTGGGCCGACAGGGGTAAACTAATTGCCAGAACCAGCAGGGCTATAGTTAAACGACGTGCTTTTTTCATATTCGGAGTTCTATTGTACAGTAAATGTAATGGTGCCCAGGTCACGGTTGATTCCATCAGGACCTAAGGCTATGATATCCCGTATGATTACCAGGTCATCGCGTTTTCTTCCACTCATGAGTTTTTTCTGCTTGTCAGTGAACAAGGCGTTGGTCGAGGCTTCGTCCTGGACGAAACCACCGCTGCCGGATACACTGACCTTAAATCCTTTGACATCAAATTTCATGTCAAAAAGGAAGCCTTCCAATTCAGCGGCTACACCGGTTTGAGCCAGCAGCGTGTTTTTCTCGATCTTGCCGCCATTCTTCCCAGCCACTTTTGGGGTCGGATTCGGAACTTTAAAAAGACGGAAAGTCTTGGGAGGATAAGTCTGGGTTTTCCCATTGATGATCGCTGTTACGGTCAGTATTGCCGTTCCCTCTGATTTGGTTGGCCAAATTTCATACTCCAGGTCACCTTTCTTTTTCACTTCGGCATTGGTCATGTTGACCGTAATGTCCTTGGCCGAGGCACCAACAGCACTTACAACAAGCGGGTTGGCAACCCCTTTATAGAAAGCGTTCATTTTGGTCGGTTCGGAAATAAGGGTCGGAGGTATGACTTCATATTCATCATTGAATGAATATGTTTTATTGCTTCCGTCAGGGGCTGTATAATTGATCACCCCATTGTAAGTAAAGATCCCTGTTTTCCCGCTGTTGGCGGTATAGGACCCATGACCATCCCGGTAGGGGAGCGTGGAGCCTCCAACCGTGATCCGGGGATTGATTGTGGTATCGAAGGCGGCCAGGATGACGTTGGCTTCATAAGGACTTCCCTGTACCACCGTGCGTGATGTCTGAGGAATCACAACAGCTTGAAGCATGTTGAATTTAAAAGATTGGGCATCGATGTTTTTGTACAGGTAGTTCAGTACGTCGGATTCAGCATTCCGGACATCTGACTGCATTTTCGTCATCAGGGTGATGACCCCTATCAAGGGCAAATATTCAAAATTATCCTGTTCCCAGGTACGACCGTTGTCCCTGGTTGTTTTCGGAGGATCACTAACTGTCAGGCTTTTCCGGATGGAAGCCAGCAGGGTGCTGTCATCAGCGCCGACTTCACTTTGCAGGAACTTGCTGTATGCTTCAATCGAATTTCTCAAATCTGTTGCGCGGCTCATTCTTACACCGTTTACCTGAACAGGTTCAACGAGCATGATCTGGGCCGGTATATTCAGCTGGTCCTGGTTCTTAATACTGTCGAGTTTTCCGGTAGCGCCATCGGCTTCGCGAACAATGGCCCACTTATATTCGGTAATCTTATCGATCATTTTCTGCGACTGAACTTTCACAGAATCGGCTTTAATTTTAAACGGACCCACTTTAACCTTGTTCAGTTCATACGCATTATCAAAAGCCGCATAGGTCATATTATTTTTTGCCGCAAAGCTTTCAACGGATTGGCTAAGGCTTTTGTTTACTCTTGCGATAACCTCCAGGGTCTCTCTGGAAACATTCAATGCCAGCAAAGCCGTCAGCACCAAATACATCATGTTGATCATTCGCTGCCTTGGGGTCAACCTTGGTTGTGACATAAGATAAATATCAGCTATTCAGTAAATTAAACGTTTTCTTTCACATTCATGGCGGTAAGCATATTACCGTACACCTTGTTGAGTGCAGTAAGCTTTTTACCAAGCTTTTCAACTTCGTCATGATACATTTTGGTAGTCTGCACCGACGCCTGAATATTGTTGATCATATGGTCAAGGCCTTCGTGGGCTGCTTTGGCTGTTTTCAGGTGAGCATCTTCGCCCCTGAGCTGCAATTCATAAACCGAATTAAGAGCGCCCAGGTTTTTGTTCATTTTCTCAAGCTGGTCGGTATAATTGTGACTGTGGGTGCTCAGGCTGCTGACCATTTCAGCTGTTTTTGTATAGGACTGGGAAAGTACAACGGCTGATTTATTCAGTTCCTCAGTAGAGTGCTTATAGGCATCACCAAAACTGTTCAGGTTATCTGAAGCTTTTTTGATGCTGTGGGCGAATTGCTGTGTTTCAATATGAGCATGGGAAATATCAGACATTTTATTGGATGCCTCGGCCAGTTTCTCCATACCGTTCCCAAGTTTGGTGAAGAGTTCAGGAGAGATTTCAGCTTTGGAAAGCATCTCATCGAAACGCTGCGTTGGAGTGGCCCCGGCAGCTGCACGGATACCCTTTTTCTCAATCGGTGCAGATTTATCGGCCAGTTCAGGATAAACCCGGTTCCATTCCCACTCTTCAGGCAGGGGTTCAAAGGCAGCGAAAAAGAAAATAATCGCTTCAGTACCCAGTCCTCCAATCAGGAAGTAACTTGAGAGTGGAAAATGTTCCAGTTTCATTAGAGCACCGATCATAACCACACTCGCACCCCAGCTATAGAGATAACCCATAAAGTTTCTCCACCATTTTTGCTGAACAAATTCTCTGATCTTCATAAATTTAATATTGTGTAGAGACGGATAATTATCCGTCTCTACGTGATGTTTGTATTATTTTTCTAACCCCATGGTTGACCGGATACACCGGAAACCGATATAAGATTTTGCTGAATCCTGATATTCATAGGAACGTGTCCCGGCCTGCAGGTAATAGGCAATATCTTTCCAGGAACCACCCCTGACCACTTTTCTTTTCATTACCGGTGATTCATTGGGCAAAGCGCTGTATTCGTAGTTCGGATTCATGTCATGGGTGAAACTGTACGCGGCTTCATCAAAGGCGGAAATGGTCCATTCGGCAACGTTTCCGGCCATGTCATACAGGTTGTAATCATTGGGTTCAAACGATCCGACCGGGGAAGGTTTCAGGAATCCATCATCCACATAATTTCCGCGGAGAGGTTTGAAGTTGGCCAGGAAGCATCCTTTATCATTGCGGGTATAAGGACTGCCCCAGGGATACATCGAGAGGTTACGGCCGCCGCGTGCGGCATATTCCCATTCATATTCAGTCGGCAAACGGTAATTCTGGACCGAAGCCCCGCCTTTACCCTTATCAAGGAAATTATTGTACAGCTGGGTCCGCCAGATGCAGAAAGCCTGAGCTTGTTCCCAGGTAACTCCGACCAACGGATAATCATCAAATCCCGGATGCCAGAAATACATTTTTGCCATCGGATCGTTGTAACTATAGGTAAAATCGGAGATCCAGGAGAGCGTATCCGGATAAATGTTGATCGTATAGGTTTTCACAAATTTAGAGCGGTCGGAAGCCAGCTCAGGATCCTGATAGAAAGTGGTCGATTTATCGGAATTCTGAATGGAGCGCTTGAAGTTGCGTTTTTCTTTGGCAGCTTCCTGATAATTAATATCCTGATAGGTATAAATCAATTTCCGGGTGTCCAGTTCCTTGCGACGGAAAAAACGCTCATTTTCCGGAATGTACATCGCTTCGAGAGCGGTCTGCACATCAGCATCACGGGTATCGATCTTTGTTTCCCAGTTGATGAATGGAGGATCAATAGGATTCTGATTCTTATCTTCAGAAATCAGATATTCGTCGGGGAATTGCTCCCCGAGGGTTTTACGGGTCAGTGAGTCAATAACCCATTGCACGAACTGACGGTATTCGTTATTTGTGATTTCGGTCTCATCCATCCAGAAAGCATCCACCGAAATCGTTTTCGACTGTGAATTCATAGCAAATGTCGGATCCTCATCGTTTGGCCCTACCACAAAGGATCCCATCGGCACTTTAACCATGCCATACGGATCGGGTTCGAACCATTTTTCCCTCTTTTGCACACCAATCAGCTCACCGTTACCTGTGCTGGAACTGTTGCATGCAGATAGAACCAGGGCTGCGATTAGACTAAGGAAAACTAGCTTCTTCATAATTTTTTATCAGCGAGTCAGTTATAAAAATCTCACACTTTTATACCGTTGAGAGAACTTATCCGTTCCCACTTCGAGATTGTACCCCAGCATGAATTCAACGGTTCCATTGCTGTAGGCTCCGATAGGCGAGGTGGTGAAATCGTAGGATATCCCCACCCTGAGGCCGTTTGGCAATTCTGTACCGGCCATAACGACCACGGCGTCTCCAAGCCTGTAAGAAACGCCACCCCAAAATCTTTTATTGTATAGCAATAACATATTAACATCCATCTGGAACGAGGCACCATCGGACTTTGCAAACAAAGATGGCTGCAATTCGAGGATCGGATTAGGCAATTTTATCAGGTATCCGACTGTGCCGTAATAGTGTCTTTGCATATGCATCAGCGCTCCGGACCCGAAGTCTACCGTAGGCTCCAGAAGATGGGTCGTGGAAAGGCCGGAATAAAACCTGTCCGTGTTGTAAAACACTCCGAGACCCATGTCAAAAGTCAGCGAGGTCACTGCAGCATCCGGAATGGCCGGGTCCTGACTGGCCGGAATGTGGTTGTCACTGTCGGGGATCACCCATTTTCCATTAAGGGCGCGGCTGAGCAGGCCAAGGTTAATACCGATGCCTAGCTTTCCTTCACCCAATTCCATGCGGTAGGCATAATCCAGGATGATCGACATGTTTTTTTCAAATCCAAGCCGGTCATCCATGAAGGTAAGTCCGACACCACTTGGAATATCAAAGGGTTTGACCGGCGTATGAAAACTGAACAGTGTGGTTTTTGGATTTCCTTCGAAACCCATCCATTGCTGACGGTTGATCATCCCGGCACTGAGCATACCCTGACTGCCCGCATAGCCTGGATTGACCGACAGCAGGTTAAACATGTTATGGCTGAACTGAGGATCCTGCTGGGTAAACGCGTCAACTCCAGCTAGCCCGGCCAGGGACAGGAAGACGAGAACCTTTATCCGGAAACTGTTCATGCTCAATTTTAAGACAGTAAAGATAAGTGAAAAAATAAATACTCAGCAATACCAATAACGCAAAGGGTTTGCTTTAAGTATACAATCGTAGTCATGTTAACCTTCGGTAATGATTCCACCATCGGTCAGGCACCTCGCCATCACTGGCAATCTGATAATCACGCGGAGAGCAGGCAATATAAAGGGATCGCGGATATTTCGGGTCGGGGTGGGGTACCTCCACCCACCAGCGGCCTGAAGCGGGACTTTTATAAAAGGTAAGATTAAACCCTGTTTTTGGTAGGTTGATCAAATATTTTTGGTAGGTTGTTATATCGCCGAATGGATAATCGGATTTCCTTTGGCTTGTGCCCTGCAGAAAATGCCAGATCATCTGGGCACCAAGGGCCGAAGTCTGCTCATCACGGTCACGTTCGGGATTAAAGCCGGTCAGCGCGATAAGGCTGAGCTTGTCGCTCAAACCCGCAAACCGCGAAAGCTGGCAGGATTCCTCAGCAGTAAAACCGTTGGCTGATGGGAAAGTAACTCCCGGGGCTTCCGTTTGCCGGATCGCATTCATGGAAAAAACCAGCAGGTCGGAATTCCTGAATACCGGCTCAGATTCCCTGATATCATCCCGAAGTGCTCCTAACCGGTGAGATTCAAAAAAGAGTTCAGCCATCCGGTCGTAACTTCCTGCATCATTCAGATAGGTCTGATATCCGAGGTGTACAAAATCATACAGGTAGCCGTCCTTTTCCGAAACCAGCTCATTCAGGTAATGACTGCCGATCGCATGGTCGTCGGGCATAATATCTAGAATGGAATCGATAACGGCAAGGTTATAAGGGGTTTCCAGCCGGTTGTAAGCCTTTCCGAAAATCACGGTATCCTGGGTGTCCCGTCCGATCAACACGATAACTTTACCTGCTTTCCCCAGTTCGGCGATAACATCCATAAGGCCGATCCGTGTATCCGCGATTGTTTTCCCGTCACGAAGATTGCCCAAATCGACCATTTCCCCGGCCGGCAAGGTAGCCGACAGACCATATAAATAAGACCTGATCTGATCAGCGAGCAGTGGGTTGCCAATTCCAGCCAGAACGATCTTTGCGCTGTTTAAATCGGGAAGGTTTCCCGGTGTTCGATAGATGCCGGTAAAGTCACCTGTTGAATTGATAATCCTTTCATCAGTATGAATGGCCATCGGCCCCACAGGATTGAAGTATAAAAAGAGTTCCTGTAATGAAGGCATTCCGGATTATTATTTTTCGGTTGAACTTTTAGCAATCAGCGCTTTGCAGTCATCCAGGCTCAAGGCGGCAGGATCCTGGCTCTTGGGAATTTTAAAGTTTTTCTTCTTAAAGGAAATGTAAGGTCCAAAGCGTCCGTTCAATACCTTCAGATCAGGTTCTTCATCAAATTCCCTGATCACACGCATCAGGTCGGCCAACCTTTTTTCGGTGATGATTTGAATCGCCCGGTCCTGCTCAATGGTCATCGGATCATCCACCCCTTTTTTCAACGAATAAAAGGCGCTTTTGTGCCTGATGTAAGGGCCAAAACGACCGACACCAACGGAGATCGCTGAATCTTCAAATTCACCAAGGGTCCTGGGCAAGGCAAAAAGTTTGAGTGCCTCTTCCAGTGTGATGGTTTCAAGCAGCTGACCTTTAGCCAGACGGGCAAAGCGGGGTTTGGTCTCCTCGTTGGTAATACCGATCTGTGCCATCGGGCCATACCTTCCGATTTTCACAACCACCGGCTCACCCGTTTCAGGATGGTTGCCCAGTGACCTTTCCCCGGAACTGCGAAGCGAGGTTTTTTCCGTGAGATCAACCTGCTCGTGAAATGGTTTGTAAAACCGGTGGATCATTTCATACCAAATCATTTTGCCATCGGCAATGGAATCAAATTCCGCTTCAACGCTGGCGGTAAAATTGTAGTCCACTATATTGCCGAAATGCTCTGTCAGAAAGTCGTTTACCACCATCCCGATATCGGTTGGGAATAATTTGGACTTCTCAAAACCGGTTTTTTCTGATTTTGTAAAATCAGTGATTTTACCATTTTTCAGTTTCAGACCGTCGAGGTCCCTGAGAGTACCCTGGCGATCTTCTTTAACAACATATTCCCGGGTCTGGATGGTCGAGATGGTCGGCGCAAAAGTCGATGGGCGCCCGATACCCAGTTCTTCCAGTTTTTTAACCAGACTGGCCTCGGTATATCTTGCCGGTGCATGCGGATAACGCTGGAGCGCTTCAATGGAATCCAGGTCCAGCTTCTGTCCCTGCTTGAGCGGCGGAATCAGTTCTGATCCGTTTTCGCCATTTTCTTCATCCGAACTTTCGCGATAAACCCTGATAAAGCCGTCGAAAAGGAGCACTTCTCCAGTGGCAACCAGTAATTCCTTCCGGTTGGAAATCCTGATGTTGACGGTAGTTTTTTCAAGTAGTGCCTCACTCATCTGCGAAGCAATGGTCCTCTTCCAGATCAGTTCGTACAGTTTCTTTTCATTGATCGCCCCGGAAATTTCAGCATGTTCCATATAGGTGGGGCGAATAGCTTCGTGGGCTTCCTGGGCACCTTTGGATTTTGTTTTAAATTGCCTGGTTTTCAGGTATTTCTCTCCGAATTCCTCCATGATTTTCTTCTTGGCGGTATTCAGGGCGAGATCCGACAGGTTGACCGAGTCGGTTCTCATATAGGTGATCTTCCCTGATTCATAGAGCTTTTGTGCCAGCGACATGGTTTGTGATACCGAAAAACCGAATTTCCGGCTGGCTTCCTGCTGCAGGGTGGAGGTGGTAAATGGCGGTGCCGGGGATTTTTTCACCGGTTTGGTCTCCACTCCGTCAACAATAAAGTCAGCAGCCTTGCAACTTTCCAGAAAGACAACGGTTTCTTCACGGGTCGAAAATTTTCGGTCGAGTTCGGCTTTTAGTTCTGTTTTTTTACCGTCCGGCCCAATGACTTCAAAAATCGCCAGAACACGGTAACCAGGCACTGAATTAAAGTTTAACACCTCACGTTCCCGCTCAACGAGCAGCCGTACGGCAACACTTTGAACACGGCCGGCCGACAGGGAAGGTTTGACCTTTTTCCATAAAACCGGACTGAGTTCAAAACCCACGAGACGATCGAGGACGCGTCGTGCCTGTTGCGCATTGACCAAATTCTGATCGATCGGCCGCGGATGGGCGATGGCTTTCAGAATGGCTTCCTTGGTGATTTCATGAAATACGATCCTCCGGGCCTTTTCTGATGGAATACCCAATACCTCAGCCAGGTGCCATGAAATGGCTTCCCCTTCACGGTCTTCATCAGATGCCAGCCAGATGTTTGTCGATTCCAGGGCCAGTTTTTTCAGTTCTGCAACCACTTTTTTCTTGTCAGGCGAAATAATATAGTGGGGTTCGTAGTTCTTTTTGATATTAATTCCGAACTCTTTTTTAGCTAAATCCCTGATATGACCGAAGCTGGATTTCACCAGGTAGTCCTTACCCAGAAACTTCTCTATAGTTTTAGCCTTAGCAGGTGACTCTACAATTACAAGATTCTCAGCCATTTTGGATTGGTTCCTTTTAAAAAATCGCACAAAGATTAAATAATTTTCTGAGGTATAGACGCGTTTCTATTTCTAAAATGGAAAAACTTGGCATAAGAATCGTGAGGCGTGAAGCGTGAAGCGTGAAACGGAAGAGAGCGTAACACTTCATTTTTTTTGTTCTTCCGCCTCACGCTTCACGCCTCACGCTTCACGATTTTTAATATAACTTTGCATCGAAATTTGTACGCGGATATGGAAAATTCTGATCAAACAAGAAGATATCTTAAAATATTCTGGTGGATTTTTGGCGGGGGTGTTGTATTTGTTTTTCTGTTCTTTACCATGATTTCCAAAGGATTATTTGGAATCATGCCGTCTTTCGAAGAACTGGAGAACCCAACACTGATTGAAGCAACCCAGGTGATATCCGAGGATGGCATTCCGCTCGGCACCTTCTTTTCTGCCCAGGAAAACAGGGAGATCATACCATTCGAGCGGATCAGCCCCTATATGATCGATGCAATCGTCTCGATTGAAGATCAGCGGTATTACAAACACTCGGGGATAGATTTCAAAGGGTTGCTCAGGGTCATGGTAAAAAGTCTGATTTTACGGCAGGATACCGGAGGGGGGAGCACGATCACCCAGCAGCTGGCTAAAAATCTTTTCCCTCGTGAAGATTATAAAAACCCGATCAGCTTTGCCATCCGCAAATTCAAGGAATGGGTCATCGCCGTCAAACTGGAGAAAACCTTTACCAAAGAGGAGATCCTGGCCCTTTACCTGAATAAACTCAGTTTCGTCAATAATGCCGAAGGGATTCAAACCGCTTCCTGGGTCTATTTCAATAAAGATGCCAGTCAGCTGGAAATCCACGAAGCCGCCATGCTTGCCGGGATGGCTAAAAATCCCTCGCTGTATAATCCGTTGCGTTTTGGAATAAAAAATACCCTTCCCCGGCGGAATACCGTGCTCGATAAGATGAAGAGCCGTGGGTTTGCGGATGCTGCAACCATCCAGCGGGCTAAAAGCATGGACCTTGGGCTGGATTACCACCGGGTTGATCATAAGGTGGGCCGGGCTACCTATTTCAGGGAATACCTCCGCGGCGTGCTGACTGAAAAACGCCCCCAAAACGCTGCAGGCGCAGCTGCCTGGGATGCCAGTCCCCTTCGCGGGTTCTGCTATAAGCACCTCAAGGCCGACGGCACACCATATAATTTATATCGCGACGGACTCCGGATTTATACTACCATCGATTCACGTATGCAGCAATATGCCGAAGAAGCCGTTGTGGAGCATCTCAAAAAGGATCTACAACCTACTTTCGACAGGGAGCTTCGGCGTTTAAAACATACACCCTTCTCCAATAATGCTACAGATGAGAATATTGCCACCTCAATGAATTCTGCCAAAGGATGGAGCGAAAGGTACCGCATCCTGAAGAAGGAACAGGATTTATCGAATGATGCGATCGATAAATTATTCAATACGCCGACCCCGATGACTATTTTCAGCTGGAAGGGGGAACGAGATACGGTGTTGACCCCCATGGACTCTATTAAATATTATAAGCGCTACCTGAGGTCGGCCTTTATGGCCATTACTCCGCAAACCGGATATGTAAAAGCCTATGTCGGTGGCCCCGATTACCGATATTTCCAGTATGACCAGATCATGCAGGGCAAGCGCCAGGTGGGATCGGTATTCAAGCCTTTTGTATACACGGTTGCCATGGAAAACGGGGTCTCGCCGTGCTTTGAAGTTCCAAATGTTTCAGTAAGTTTTGTCGGAAACTTTAACGGGGTGGAGGGAAACTCCTATGAACCCCAGTTCTCTGATACTAAAGAACTGGATGGACAAATGGTTACCCTCCGGACGGGACTGGCAAAATCTTTGAACCAGATAGCAGCCTGGGTCATGAAACAATATAACCCTGAAGCTGTCATTGAAGTAGCCCGGAAAGTCGGGATTAAATCTCCCATTGAACCGGTCATCCCCATTTGTGTCGGGGCTGTTGATCTTCCGGTGTACGAAGTTGCCGGGGCATTCACGGCTTTTGCCAACAAAGGCATCTGGGTGGAGCCCATCATGGTGACACGCATCGAGGATAAGAACGGCAACCTGCTGGCCACCTTCAGTACCCACGAAGAGGTGGCCATGAGCGAGGAAACCGCCTATAAGATGCTTTATATGATGGAGGGGGTCACCAGCACCGAAGGAACCGCCCGGCGCCTCCGGAATAAATATGCATTCACCAACCCCATTGCTGGCAAAACCGGTACAACCAATAATTACGCCGACGGTTGGTTTGTGGGTATCGTTCCTAACCTGATAGGTGCTGCCTGGACCGGAGCCGAGGATAAAATGGTCCATTTTACCAACCACGACAATGGGCAGGGTGCAAACATGGCCTTGCCGATTTGGGCGCTTTTCATGAAGAAAGTCTATGCCGATAGTACCCTGAATGTTTCAAGGGATGGCTTTGAGCGTCCGGCTTACCTGTCGGAACCGCTGAATTGCGATGGAATGCAGGGCCATGAAACTAAACCCGGCAAGAGGAAAAAATCGGATTTCGACGATTTCTAAATGAAGAGTTGTTTCAGCAAATCACCCAAATGCCTGATGGGCACAATCTCGATCTGGAATCTTTTCTGATCGATCCCTTTTTTATTAAAAGCCGGGATGAATATCTTTTTGAAACCCAAACGGCTGGCTTCGGCGAGACGGCTTTCGATCCGGTTCACCGGTCGTGCTTCTCCCGAAAGTCCTATTTCGCCGGTGAAACAAAACTGCTGATCCAACGGCAGGTTTTTATCTGACGAAAGAATAGCGGCTATAACGGCCATATCGGTTGCCGGATCGGTAATCCGCAATCCTCCGGCCATATTCAGGAACACATCTTTGGTGGCCAGGCGGAAACCCGCTCTCTTTTCCAGAACCGCCAGCAGCATGTTCAGGCGTCGCGGATCAAAACCGGTGGTCGACCGCTGGGGATTGGCATATACCGAAGAACTGACCAGTGCCTGGGTTTCCAGCAAAAGCGAGCGCTGCCCTTCCATGGATACTGAAATCGCATTGCCGCTCAGCGAAAGATCCCTGTTTGCAAGCAGCAGTTCCGACGGATTGGTCACTTCTCGCAAACCCTGCGAAATCATTTCAAAAATCCCAAGTTCATCGGTCGAGCCAAAACGGTTCTTGCTGGCTCTCAAAATACGATATTGATGGTGGAGGTCACCCTCGAACTGCAGGACGGTATCCACCATGTGTTCCAGTACTTTCGGACCGGCCAGGTTGCCTTCCTTGTTAATATGGCCGATCAGGATGACCGGAGTCTGGCTCTCCTTCGCAAATTTCATCAGATCGGTGGCGCATTCGCGGATCTGGCTGATCGTACCGGCCGATCCTTCGATCCTGTCCGTAACCAGGGTCTGGATGGAGTCTACGATGAGCAATTCAGGCTGAAATTCATCCAATTGCCGGAGCAGGCTCTCCAGTGAAGTTTCACTCAGCAGATAAAACCCATCGTGGTCGCCGCCAATGCGTTCGGCCCTGAGTTTCAATTGCTGCAAACTTTCCTCACCGGATACATATAAAACCTTCTTATTCTTCAGTCGCAGGGCCATTTGCAAAACCAGGGTGGATTTTCCGATCCCCGGCTCTCCTCCGATCAGCACCAGAGATCCCGGTACAATCCCATCACCGGTCACCCGGTCAAACTCGCCAATGCCGCTTTTTATCCGGTCAAAAGCCAGCCGGTCGATTTCGGGAAGACGCTTTGGGGTGGATTGAATGAGGGATTTAGGTTTTCCCGGCCGGGCTGATTTAACCACCATTTCCTCAACATAAGTATTCCACTCTCCGCAACTCGGACAGCGGCCGATCCATTTCGATGAATTGGCACCGCAATTGGTGCAGGAAAAGGTAGTTTTGGAGGCCATCAGTTAAGGTGCCAATTAAGGAACGAGCCGGTTGGTGGCCGTATCGGGGAAAACAAGCGATGGCTTGAAAGTTTTGGCTTCCTCGAAGTCCATCATGGCATAGGAGATGATAATGACCACATCACCAACCTGTGCTTTTCGGGCGGCAGCGCCATTCAGACAAATATTGCCCGATCCCCTTTCGCCTTTGATAATGTAAGTCTCGAGACGTTCGCCATTGTTAAGGTTAACGACCTGGACTTTTTCGTTTTCAATCAGATTGGCAGCATCCATGAGATCTTCATCGATGGTGATGGATCCCACATACTGGAGATTGGCCTCCGAGATGGTAACCTTGTGGAGCTTTGATTTACAGACTTCTATAAACATTTTTTCCCTTTAATGCCGGTGCAAAGTTAATGAAATTCCAGGACCGGAATCATTTAACGGTTGACAAGATGAATTTGTTCCGGCCGGGTTTCCGGGTCGTTCGTTTTTGTAAGATTACACCAGCCTAAACCCGGATATTATCGATCAGCCTGACCGCGCCGGCCTGGACGGCAATAAAACAGCGGATTTTTTCAGCCTGCGACCAATTGCTGACCGGAGTGAGGGTTGTTTCATCAGCGAATTCCACATATTCCACCTCCAATTTTCCGGGTTGGTTCAGCGTTGCGGTAATGTATTGTTTGAGCTGGCCGGGATCCGAGGAGCCGGTCATCGCGGAGGCATTCTTCAGTGTCTGGTAGATCAGAGGGGCTGCCTTACGGTGCTCCTCTGTGAGCCTGACATTTCTGGAACTCATGGCCAATCCGTCGGGTTCGCGGATGATCTCGCACGGAACAATTTCAATCGGAAGCTCTTCTATCCCCAGCAAGCGCCTGACAATGGCCAGTTGCTGGAAATCTTTTTCCCCGAAATAGGCGGTCCCGGGTTCGACAATCCGGAACAGGCGGTTCACTACGATGCCCACGCCGTTGAAATGTCCGGGGCGATATCGTCCCTCCATCACGGTAGCCAGATCCCCGAAATCATAGGTATGGGTTTCGGCTGAAGGATAAATTTCGGAAACTGACGGTACAAAAACAAAATCGTCCTCCCGCAACAGGGGATTGAGTAATTCAAGATCGGCACCAATATTTCTGGGATATTTATCGAGGTCGTCCGGATTATTGAACTGGATCGGGTTCACGAAGATGCTTACCGCAACCATGTCGTTTTCCTGTGCAGCCCGCCGGACCAGCGACAGGTGGCCTTGATGCAGGGCTCCCATTGTTGGAACAAAACCGAGTCTTAACTGTTGATTCTTAAGGGAATGGGTATGCTCCCTAACGGCGTTTATGGATTCAAATACCTTCATGGCTGATGAGAATGGTTTGCGAAAGTAGGTATAAATGATGTTCATAACCTATTACTATTGTTAACAAATGGAGAATTCTTCAATTATTACTACCTTTGTGCTCAGAAAGGAAAAATCCGACAGGATGAAAAAGCCCAGGGTTCTTTACATATCCCAAGAAATCACTCCGTATCTGCCTGAAAGTGAAATGGCTACAATAAGCCGTTATTTACCGCAGGGTATCCAGGAGCGCGGACGGGAAATCCGAACTTTTATGCCACGTTTCGGTATGGTCAATGAGCGCCGGAACCAGTTGCACGAAGTCATACGCCTTTCGGGTATGAATCTGATTATCAATGAAACAGATCATCCCCTCATCATCAAGGTAGCTTCCATTCAAGCTGCCAGGATGCAGGTGTATTTTATTGACAACGAAGATTATTTCCAGAGAAAAGCCATCTTGACCGATGAGCAGGGTGTTGAATTTCCGGACAACGACGAACGGGCTATATTTTTTGCCCGCGGTGTGCTGGAAACAGTGCGAAAACTGCGCTGGACTCCCGATCTGGTTCATTGTCATGGCTGGTTTACTTCATTGATTCCGCTATACCTCAAGAAGGTATTTCATGACGACCCCTTGTTTGGCCACGCCAAAGTGGTCTATTCATTATATCAGGATTCTTTTAAAACGCCTCTTCATGAGACGTTTAAACAAAAAATCATGATGCCGGGTATTAAACCGGCCGATGTTGACGTTCTTACAGTGCCGGATTTTGAGCACATCAGCGAGATGGCCATCACCCATTCAGATGCGGTGATGATCGGAAGCAAAGAGTTGAATCCGGCAGTAGAAACATTCCTGAGAAAATCGGGTAAGCCATTCCTGGAATACCAGGAACCGGAGAGCTTTGTCGAGGCTTACTCAACTTTCTACAAGGATGTACTTGGGGTCTGATATTATTACATTTAGATACATGATCAACAACCTTTTACGTAAAACCGGCCTAGTCCTGTTGTCCGGCGGACTTATGTTATCCTCGTTTAACAGTTGCACCAATAGTGATGAAATCGGATTGAACCTGACCCCTCCTGGCGACCGTTTCCATTATGTTGTTGATTCAACAACGGTTCTTACAGCCAGCACCCTGAGACAGGATTCAGTGACCACCGAGAAACGGACCTCCTCCCTGCTCGGCTGCATGAACGACCCCATTTTCGGCCGGTCAACCGCCCATCTGCTCACCCAGCTCCGTTTATCGTCGAATGAGGTGGATTTTGGTGTCAATCCTACTATTGATTCCGCGTTGCTCATCCTCAAATATCAGGGATATTATGGCGATACCACCGCCATGCAAAGCATGCGAATTTATGAATTGACCAAGGATCTGTATTTCGATTCAACCTATTATTCCAATCTGAAAATGGACGGATTTTACAATCCGGCCGTGACAGTCGGTGACCTGTCCTATTATCCAACGCCCGACAAGGATTCCCTTCAGATACGCTTGACTGATGACTTTGGTAACAAACTGATCAGAACAGATACGGCCAATCTGTCGAACCCTACGACCTGGCTGGCCTTTTTCAAAGGGTTGTACTTTGAATCCCAGCCTGTCCAGCAGGGAGGGTCCATCGTTTACTTCGACTTCACCGGCGGAAAATCCCGGCTTCTGCTGTATTATCATAACGATGTGAATGATTCCCTTAAATATGAGGTCTTAATCAATTCGAGCGCTTCCTGGGTTAACCTGTTTACCCATGATTATTCCAGTGCCCCGATAAGCAGCCAGATAAACGATTCCATAGATATTCATCCGGAAGTTTACCTGCAAAGCATGGCAGGCCTCCGTTCTTTTGTGAAACTGCAAATCCCGCAAGCCATTCTGGACAAGGTGAGTGATGGGATTACCATCAACAAGGCCGAACTGATTCTTACCCTTCCGGCTGATCCTACTGAAACTGTTTTCCATAAACCAACCACCATCCGGGTGTTCAAGGCCGGTGCCAACGGCAAGAACGAGTTCCTCGATGACCTGCTGCTCGGCGAAGCTTACTACGGAGGAACCTTTAATAACAAGACCTCCACTTACCGGTTTAATATCGGCCGGCATATTCAAAATATCCTTCACCCCGATCCTGCCCAGCGTATCGAAAATACCGGGTTATTTCTCGTCATCACCGATGAACGGACCAGCGCCAACCGCCTGATCCTGAAAAACGGCAATGTCGGGGGGGGGATGAAGCTGGTAATCACCTATACACCGCTAAGATAGAGTACAAGGCAGAAGGCGGAGGGCAGAAGGCAAAAATTAGTCGTAAGATCTTAAGAATTAAGATTTAAGGAAGGTGGTTGGTACCTGAACAGATTACTTCTGCGGAACTGTTACGGAACCAACCTTTTTTCTTAGGCCTAACTTCTTTCTTAAGTCCTAAGACCTAAGACTAATTTTTGCCTTCTGCCTTTTGCCTTCTGCCTTGTTTTCTGAAAGATATTGCTAACTTGCCCTCATCTAACCTTTTGAACCACTAGTTTATGTGCGGAATTGTCGGATACATCGGTCATCGTGAGGCCTATCCCATCCTCATAAACGGGCTTAAACGCCTGGAGTATCGCGGATATGATTCAGCCGGAATTGCCTTGATCGGCGAGGGTTTTAACGTTCAGAAATGCAAGGGAAAGGTTGCCGACCTGGAAAAGGTCGGAGTATCAAAAACAAAAACCGGAACGATAGGCATGGGGCACACGCGCTGGGCCACCCATGGTGAGCCCAATGAAGTGAATGCCCACCCGCAGAGTTCATTCAGGGGCCACTTTGTGATGGTTCATAATGGTATAATTGAGAACTATGCATCGATCAAACGCCATTTAAAATCCCGCGGCGTTGAGTTTCAGAGCGAAACAGACACGGAAGTTCTCGTAAACCTGATCGAGCATTTGTATCTCGAGGGTGACCTGACGGCTGAACTGGCCATACAGATGGCGCTGAATAAAGTGGAAGGTGCTTACGGGATTGTCCTGGCCTGCCGGAACGAACCGGATAAACTGTTTGCCGCCCGCAAAGGGAGCCCGTTGGTAATCGGTGTCGGTGTGGGTGAATATTTTCTGGCTTCCGATGCCACCCCGCTCGTCGAACATACCCAGAACGTGATTTATATGAACGATGAGGATTTCGCTGTAATCAGTCGGGATCAATTGATATTGAGATCTTTGCGCAATTCTGCGCACGCCCCTGAGATCAAGGAACTCGATCTTTCGATCGGCGAGATCGACAAGGAGGGGTTCGCTCATTTTATGCTTAAGGAGATATTTGAGCAGCCCCGCGCCATCCAGGATACTTTCAGGGGCAGGGTGCTCCCTGATTTTTCAGGAATTCAGCTTGGCGGACTGCATGAGGTGCTGCCGAAATTGTATGCCGCCAAAAAAATCGTCATTATCGCCTGCGGAACTTCATGGCACGCCGGACTCGTCGGGGAGTACCTTTTCGAAGAGCTGGCACGTGTTTCTGTTGAGGTGGAATACAGTTCGGAATTCCGGTACCGGAACCCTATCATCCATCCCGAAGACCTGATTATTGCCATCAGTCAGAGCGGTGAAACCGCTGATACACTGGCAGCCATCAAGCTTGCCCGGAATCAGAAAGCAACCGTCTTGGGAATCTGCAATGTGGTGGGTTCCTCCATAGCACGTGAAACGGACGCCGGGGTTTACACCCATGCCGGACCGGAAATCGGGGTAGCAAGCACGAAGGCCTTCACCGCCCAGGTCACGGTTCTGATGATGATGGCCCTTATGACCGGAAGGAATAACGGGACACTCACACAAGAGAGGTATGAAGAGCTCATCCGCGAACTGGTTGAAATTCCAAAGAAACTTCTCCAGGTACTGAACAAGGATCCGGAAATTCTGGAAGTGGCAAAAATATTCCAGCATACGAATAATGCCATTTATCTTGGTCGCGGTGTTTTCTTCCCCGTTGCGCTGGAAGGAGCCCTTAAGCTCAAAGAAATAAGTTATATACACGCAGAAGGATATCCGGCAGCCGAAATGAAACACGGACCGATTGCGCTGATTGATGAAAATATGCCCGTGGTGGTGGTGGCCGCCAAAGACCAGACCCTCGATAAAGTAGTGAGCAACGTTCAGGAGATAAAAGCCCGGAAAGGTACGGTCATCGCGATTGTTACCGAAGGGGACCAGGAGATATCCCAGCTTGCCGACCATGTGATCTGCGTGCCCGATTCGCTTCCCGAGTTTTCAGTCCTGCTCTCGGTGATCCCGTTGCAACTCCTTGCCTATCATATCGCGGTGCTACGTGGTTGTGATGTTGACCAGCCAAGGAATCTGGCTAAGTCGGTGACTGTGGAATAACTTGGGATAAGGCAGAAGGCAAAGGGCAGAAGGCAAAAATTAGCCGTAAGACCTTAATAATTAAAGATATAAGACTTGATCTTGGTGCAAGTGTCCTTTAACTTGACACTTACTTACCACCTTACTTTAATCTTAAATCTTAAGTCCTAAAACTAATTTTTGCCTTCTGCCCTCTGCCTTTTGCCCTCTGCCTTTTGCCTTATCTTTTGTGGTACTGCCCTTCGTAGTACTCCTGATACTTCCCTGTCGTAATCCTGGTCATCCACTCTTCATTGGCAAGGTACCAATCGACCGTTTTTTCAAGTCCTTCGGCAAACTGCAAACTTGGCTCCCATCCCAATTCGCGTTGAATTTTGGTTGCATCAATGGCATACCTGAGATCATGACCGGCGCGGTCCTTGACATAGGTGATCAGCGAAGCGGACGTGCCGGGGACCCGTTTCATCTTGCGGTCCATGATTTCACACAGGATATGGATCAGGCTGATATTGGTCCATTCGTTGAAACCTCCGATATTATAGGTCTCCCCGATTTTCCCCTTATGGAAAACCAGATCGATGGCCCTGGCATGATCCACCACATACAGCCAGTCGCGAATGTTTTCTCCTTTTCCATACACCGGGATCGGTTTCAAATGTTTGATATTGTTGATTGCCAGTGGGATCAGTTTTTCAGGAAACTGGTTCGGACCGTAATTATTGGAACAATTGGTTATGACAACCGGTAACCCATAAGTATGGTGATAAGCCCTCACCAGGTGATCGGAACTGGCCTTGGAAGCGGAATAGGGGCTACGTGGATCATAGGCAGTGGACTCCACAAAGAAACCTTCCGAACCCAGCGACCCGTATACCTCATCAGTAGAAATGTGATAGAACCTCTTGCCTTCAAAATTCCCGGACCAGGCTTTACGTACCGCATTCAGCAGGTTTACCGTTCCGATTATGTTAGTGGTAATAAAGGCCATCGGTTCGGCAATGGAGCGGTCAACATGGCTTTCTGCCGCCAGGTGGCATACACCGGTGATGGGGTATTTTTCAAATAATCCGTCAATGGCCTCTGCCTCCCGGATATCAGCCTTAACGAAGGTGTAATTTGGAGAATGGTCGAGGTCGGTCAGGTTTTCGAGGTTTCCGGCATAGGTGAGGGCATCCAGGTTGATAACATGCGCATCAGGATATTTATTGACAAAGAGCCTGACCACGTGGGAACCGATGAACCCTGCGCCTCCGGTAACTAAGATAGTTTCTTTCATAGGTTTAGGTTTATTTGATTCCCCTGAGCTTTTTTTCCCAGTTCCAGGCTGACAGGAGGGTGTCCTCGAGTGAGATGCCTGTAGTCCAGCCCAGCACTTTATTGGCTTTCGTGGTATCGGCCCACACGGCGATTATGTCGCCGGCCCGGCGACCGACAATTTTATAGTTGACCGCAATCCCGGTCACTTTCTCAAAGGTTTTGACGATTTCCAGTACCGATGTTCCCCGTCCTGTCCCCAGATTAAAGAATTCAAAAGCCGATTCGTTTTTTTTATCGAGCAGACGGCGGATAGAGGTCACATGTGCCTTTGCCAGATCGGTGACATTGATATAATCACGGACCGCTGATCCGTCCGGAGTCGGATAGTCGTTCCCGAAAACGCTCAATTCGCTGCGCAGTCCTGCCGCAGTCTGGGTGACGAACGGAACCAGGTTGTTCGGGATTCCCCGTGGCAGCTCCCCGATCAGGGCGGAAGGATGGGCACCAATCGGATTGAAATACCGGAGGGCAATCACTTGCAGGGCAGGCATCGAACGGACACTGTCGCGCAGGATCTCTTCGCATATCTGCTTGGTGTTGCCATAGGGAGATTCAGCAGGGGCCACCGGTGCATTTTCCGTCACCGGTAGTTCCTTGGGTTGCCCGTAAACAGTGCAACTTGAGGAAAATACGATTAAGGGAACCTTGAATTGCTCCATGCACTCCAGCAGATTCATCAGAGAGACAAGGTTGTTCCGGTAATATTTCACCGGAAATTCAACCGACTCCCCAACAGCTTTATAGGCAGCGAAATGTATGATGGCTTTCAGCTTGGGATATTTAGCAAAGAAGGCTTCGACTTTGGGCTTATCACAAAGATCGAATTGTTCAAAGGCCGGTCTCACACCGGTAATCTGTTCGATACCATCGAGCGAATCAGCCGTTGAATTGGCCAGATTATCGATAATGACCACTTCATAGCCTTCGTTAATCAGTTCAACAGCAGTGTGAGAACCGATGTAACCGGTTCCGCCGGTTACCAGGATTAAATCTTTCATTCAATGATTTTTTTTACTGTTCCGGTGTCTATCGTATATTTTTCCTCGCTTTCAGGGCAGGTGGCGATCCCATTTTCATCGAAGACCAGTTTATGCCCGAATTCGCTGATCCAGCCGGTTTGGCGGGCTGGATTTCCAACCACGAGTGCATAAGGTGCCACATTTTTTGTTACCACCGCACCGGCCCCGATAAAACAGTATTCTCCAAGCGTGATGCCGCAGATAATGGTGGCGTTGGCTCCGATTGACACCCCTTTTTTTACCAAAGTGGGGGCATATTGGTTCCGGCGGTTAACATGGCTTCGCGGATTGGTCACATTGGTGAACACCATCGACGGCCCAAGGAAAACGTCATCCTCGCATATGACCCCTGTATAGATCGAAACATTATTCTGAACTTTTACATTGTTACCCAGAATGACATCCGGAGAAACCACTACATTCTGACCGATATTGCAATTTTCACCGATCCTGCACCCAGGCATAAGGTGAGAAAAATGCCAGATCCGGGTTCCCCGGCCAATAATGCAGCCCGGGTCAATGATTGCCGATTCATGCGCTGAGTAGGGTAGATTATTCATGTTTCAGTAAGTTCAGGAGATGGGTACAGATATAGTCCAATTGTTCCTCATCCATTTCCGTATGCAAAGGAAGAGATAGAACGGATTGGCACAGTTTTTCCGTCACCGGGAATTCACCGGTACGGTAGCCAGCAAAGGTAAATGCTTTCTGCTGGCTCAGCGGCACGGGATAATATACCATCGAGGGAATTCCTTTCTCCTTCAAACCCTCCCTGATCCGGTCCCTTACTTCAGGATCTAATAGAATGGTGTATTGATGGTAAATATGCGTCCCGCCTTTCCCGGTTTTTGGAAGTCCTATCCGGAGATTACCCCCCAGATGGTTATGATAATAATCAGCCGCTTGACGCCGTCTGGATATGTAATCATCCAAATTCCGGAGGTTTACGCGCAGGATGGCGGCTTGCAGGGTGTCGAGCCGGGAATTAACCCCGATAATATCATTGTGATACTTTATCCTGGAACCGTGATTTACAATCATCTCCATCTTCTCCGCCAGATAGGGGTCGGAGGTCATCAGGGCGCCCCCATCTCCATAGCAGGCCAGCGGCTTGGTCGGGAAAAAGGAGGTGGTCCCTGAGGTTCCAATGGTTCCGGCCATTTTGCTCTTCCCGTCGGAATCGATATAATAGGATCCAAGGGATTGTGCATTGTCCTCGATCACAAAAAGCCCGTGTTCGCCGGCAATCTTCTGTATCCGGTGCATATCTGCAGGCTGGCCAAAGAGATGAACCGGGATGATGGCCCGTGTGCGCGGAGTAACGGCTTGTTCAATTTTATCAGGATCAATGTTGAAAGTCAAAGGATCCACATCCACCAGAACCGGCTTCAGCTTAAGCAGTACCAGCACCTCGACGGTGGAAATAAAAGTAAAATTTGCGGTGATCACTTCATCACCGGGTTTCAGATCCAGCGCCATCAGGGCCACCTGAAGGGCATCCGTGCCGTTGGCGCAAGGGATAACATGGCTAATGGAAAGATAGTCAGAGAGCTCCTTCCGGAATGAATCAACCGCCGGACCTTTTATAAAGGCTGATGATTCCAGAACCTCAGAAATAGCATGGTCGATTTCCGGTTTCAAACGCAGATATTGCGTCCGGATATCTACCATTTCAATTTTTCTCATGCGGTGTGGCATTATTTAGAAGAGAAGGCTAAAGTAACCATTTTCATACTTTTTTTGATCAAACGGGAAGCAATGGCTAAAATTGTATTCCAAAAACCAGACTGATGTCAATTAGTTAGTATCTTTGTTAATTACTATGGAAGTCAATCAGGCTATACGGAAATTGTTATTCCTGGAAGATTGTGTGATCATTCCGGGGTTCGGCGGTTTTGTATCCCATTACAAGCCGGCAGTGATTGATCAGGCTACCGGTACCTTCATTCCGCCTACCAAAGAGATAGTTTTTAACCGCGATCTGATCCAGAATGATGGGACATTGGTCAGTTGTATAGCGTTAAATGACGGAGTTTCCAACGAACAGGCCCGCAAGCAGATTGATGAGTTTGTTGTTGAGACCCGGAAGAAATTAGACAGTAATGAGTCCGTTTTTATCGATGGAATCGGTCAGTTTGTTCAGGGCAGGAACCATGAAATCCGTTTTGAAGCCGATGCCGGTACCAACCTGTTCCTTGATTCTTTTGGCCTCTCCTCGTTCCGGCTGCGCCAACTCACCCATGACCCGCCTTCCACAGCAAAAAGTGCGGTAAATACCAGCAGGGAAGAATCCCCGCGGACCGTTGAATTTGCCATTGAAGAGATCAAAAGATCCGCCGGCCACCGCAACCTGAGGCGTGTCGCTATTGCCATGCCACTGCTGATCGCCTTTTCCCTTTTGCCTTTGAATTCAAGAATATCAGATACCCTGATCTCTTCAAGAGCATCCATGGTTCCCGAGCCTTCTCTTTTCCGGCTCAATTATCCGGATGCCATTGTTAAGGATACGGCAACGATGATCGTGTTTCCGATTGCTGACAGTGTGGGACGTGAGGACGTGAGGCGTGAGGGCATAAGAGAGCAATCCGGGGCAGTTGAGCTGGTTAAGACATCAGAGGTCAAGACAGAAGAGACTAAGGCAGCAGAGGTTAAGGCAGTGGAGGTTAAGCAGGTGGTGGGGAAGTATTCAGTGATTGCCGGGTGCTTTAAAATTAAGGAAAATGCCGACCGGTTGCATAAACAATTGATAGAGAAGGGTTATCCTGCCAGTATTGCCATTTCGAAAAACGGATTGCTTTATAAGGTAAGCGTACAAACATTTGCCTCCCGCGACGAAGCCTTATCAGGCCTGGCCCGGATAAAAGCTGCCGAACCCGGGATGCAGCTCTGGGCGGCTATTTAAGATCGTGAAGCGTGTTGCGAAGAAGAAGATCGATGGACGAAAGAAAGATCGGTAAACGGAAGAAAGATCGATAGAAGTGTCATCCCCGCGAAGGCGGGGACCCCGTCACTGACCACGAATGCTCTTTGAGCGCCAACCAAAATTCCCCCGGTGAAATGTGCAACATTTCAGACACCCTTGAATCTGTAATTTCAGAATTCAGCATTGGCCTTCGAATCTCTACATTCCTCCTTCAATAAGCACTTTCTTCTATTTAACCACCGCTCCATTCTGTATCCCCTCTTCCGGCTTGACAAAAATCAGCCGCCCCTGGTTGTCCTCGGCGAGCAGGATCATCCCTTTGGATTCGATGCCTTTAATCGTACGAGGTTCAAGATTAGCCAGCAGGGTAATTTGCTTTCCGATGATATCCCCGGGTTCAAAATGTTCGGCAATGCCTGATACCACGGTCCGTACATCGATACCGGTATCCACTTTCAGCTTCATCAGCTTTTGGGTTTTCGGGACTTTTTCAGCCTCCAGAATGGTGGCAATCCGGATATCCATGGCTGAAAAATCGTCATAAGAGATAACAGGTTTGGCTTCAGCCAGGCCGGCAGCTTGGGCCTCGTTGGCCTTTTTAGTCTCCAGCAGCTTGTTCACCTGGAATTCCACCTGCGAATCCTCAATTTTCTCAAATAATAATCCTGGTTTTTCCATCTGATGACCTTCTTTGATCAAATCCACAGATCCGATGGCCGACCAGGGCATTTCGGGAATATTCAGATAACCCCTGAGCTGCTTCATGGTAAAGAGCAGAAAGGGATCAAGCAGACCGGAGATATTGGCTGTGACCTGAAGGCTCACATGGAGAATGGTTGCCACACGCTGCGGATCGGTGGGAAACAATTTCCAGGGTTCAGTTTCGGCCAGGTACTTGTTGCCCAACCGGGCCAGGCTCATCGCCTCATTGAGGGCCTCCCTGATCCGGAAGGTTTCGAGACTCTGCTCCACTCGTGATTTTATCGCCGAGATTTCAACCAGCGTGGCTTTATCATAATCAGTCAGTGCGCTAACCGCAGGACATTTACCTTCGAAATATTTTTGCGTCAGGACGAGGGTGCGGTTTACAAAATTACCCAGCACCGCAACCAATTCATTATTGTTACGGGTCTGGAAATCTTTCCAGGTGAAATCGTTATCCTTGGCTTCAGGGGCATTGGCTGTCAGAACATAGCGCAAAACATCCTGTTTTCCGGGAAACTCCTCGAGGTATTCATGCAGCCAGACCGCCCAATTCCTTGAGGTGGAAATTTTATCGTTTTCCAGGTTCAGGAATTCATTGGCAGGAACAAAATCGGGCAAGATATATTCGCCATGAGCCTTGAGCATGGCCGGGAAAATGATGCAGTGAAAAACAATATTGTCCTTGCCGATGAAATGAATCATCCGGCTGTCTTCAGATTTCCACCACTTTTCCCAATCCGGCGTAAGTTCCCGTGTAGCTGAAATATAACCGATGGGTGCGTCGAACCAAACATAAAGCACTTTACCCTCAGCACCTTCCACCGGTACCGGAACACCCCAGTCGAGGTCCCTCGAAACGGCACGGGGCTGAAGACCCTGATCGAGCCAGGATTTACATTGTCCGTAAACATTGGAACGCCATTCGGTATGATCTTCAAGAATCCATTTCTTCAGCCAGGCTTCATGCTTGTCGAGGGGCAGGTACCAGTGTTTGGTTTCTTTCAAAATCGGGGCATTGCCGCTGAGCATGGATTTCGGGTCAATGAGATCCATCGGACTGAGCGAAGTCCCGCATTTTTCGCACTGATCGCCATAAGCCTTATCGTTGCCGCAATGCGGACAGGTCCCGGTGATATAGCGATCGGCTAAAAACTGCTGATTGGCTTCGTCATAGAACTGTTCCGATGTTTTTTCAACAAACTCGCCGGCATCATTGAGCTTCTTGAAAAAGGCCGAAGCTGTTTCGTGGTGAATGGGAGCGGAGGTGCGGTGATAAATATCGAAACCGATACCAAAACGGTCAAAGGCATCTTTATTGAGGGCATGATAACGATCCACCACATCCTGTGGAGTGATCCCTTCGTTCTTGGCTTTCAGCGTGATAGGAACACCATGCTCATCGGATCCACAAATAAACAGCACCTCTTTTCCATTCTGGCGGAGATATCGCGTATATATATCAGCGGGAACATAAACCCCGGCGAGGTGACCTATATGGACAGGGCCGTTTGCGTAAGGCAGTGCGGCGGTTATCAGGTGACGTTTGTATTCAGGCATCAGAATAAATTATAATCGGCAAAATTAACAAAGAAAATGGATGAACGGAAAGATCTGGGGAAAGCCGGCGAGCAGCTGGCGGTGGATTACCTGTTGGCTGCAGGTTACATCATATTGGAACGGAACTGGCATTTTAGCCACAAAGAGATCGATATTATCGCACGCGACCGGAACGACATTGTGGTGGTGGAAGTGAAAACACGGAATGCGCCGGTGCGTGAACTGCCCGAACAGGCAATAAACAGGCAAAAGAGGCATTTCCTGATTTCAGCGGCGAACGCCTATGTGAAGTACAACCATATTCCTTTGGAAGTACGATTTGATGTGATCAATGTGTTGTATGAAAGAGGCCAGCCTGGGGTAAGTCACATCAGGAATGCTTTTTTCCCTACTCTCTGGTAATCCAGCGATTGATTACCTTGCGCAATTCTTCGGCCCTGAAAGGTTTTGAAATATAATCGTTCATGCCGGCTGCAAAGCAGATTTCCCGGTCGCCTTTCATCGCATTGGCCGTCATGGCAATAATGTGCACGGGGTGTTTAATTGAAATCTTATTTTCGTATTCCCTGATCTGACGGGTGGCCTCCAGTCCATCCAGGACCGGCATCTGAACATCCATGAAGATCAGGTCGAAATGCTTTTTGCAGTATTTGTTCACCGCCTCCTCACCATTTTGGGCAAGTTCGATCGAATAGCCTAGCTTCTCCAGATTCAGCAGGGCAATGCGCTGATTGATAATATTATCCTCAACCAAAAGAATTGACATAACCCCTTCATCGTCATTTTCAATTTCTGGCAGCCTGGTTTCCGGAGCAGATTCTTCATGTGGAACCAAACTGGTAGGTTTCTCAACAGGCACCGGAACCTGGATAGCCCCCTGAATGGCTTTACGGAGCTCCATGATTTTAATTGGTTTATTCAGTAAACCCGTAAACCCTGTTTTATCCAGGTCCCCGGCAGGGATGATATCCGCTATCGATGAAAGCATGATCAGTTTATTGTCGCGGAGATCAGGGTCGAGCTGCACTGTGCGTGCAAAGGTGATTCCATCCATTCCGGGCATCTGGCAATCCACCAGGACTACATCAAACCGGTTTACGGTGCCGGCTACATTCCGGAGCAGTTTTAAAGCAGTCTCGGCATCCTTCATTTCTTCCGGAACGCACTTCCAGTATTCAAGGTACTTTTTAAAAATCTGAAGATTGGTTTCATTATCGTCGATGACAAGAATCCTTAATCCCTCAAGTTCACCGCCGTCGGGCTCCAGCTGATCCGGAACTGCGTTATCCTGTTTAAAACAGGCGGAGAACCAAAAGGTGGAACCTTTGCCGAACTCACTTTCCACATCGATCGATCCATGCATCATTTCAACCAATCGCTTACTGATTATCAAGCCCAGACCAGTCCCGCCGAATTTCCGGGTCATGGAGGCATCCACCTGGGAGAATGACCTGAAAAGCTTTTCCTTCTGATCTTTGTGAATGCCAATTCCGGTATCGCTGATACGGAAGATAAATTTATAATCATCGCCGATCCTTTCGGATACCTTGCAGGAAATCATCACTTCCCCCCGATGGGTAAATTTGATAGCATTGTTGACCAGGTTGAGCAGGACCTGTTTTATCCGCAGGGGATCACCGATCAGGGATTTTGGTATATTGGTGTCGAGATCAATGAGCAGGTTGATGTTCTTTCGGATTGCCTTGATTGCAAGGTTGTCAGAAACTTCCTCGATTACGCGGGTCAGATTGAACGGGATCTTTTCCAGATCAAGCTTATTGGCTTCGATCTTTGAAAAATCCAGGATATCATTGATGATGGCTAACAGCGTACTCGAGGAGCTTTCAATGATCTGGATGTACTCCTGCTGCTCTTCGCTCAATTCTGATCTCAACAGGATCTCGGTCATTCCGATGATTCCATTCATCGGTGTCCGGATCTCATGCGACATATTGGCCAGAAAATTGCTCTTTGCGAGGTTGGCTGACTCTGCCTGTTCCTTAGCATTCAGCAGATCAATGGTACGGATGCGAATCCGCTCCTCAAAAGATTGCCGTAATTCGGTAAACTCCAACGCAACCTTATTGAAGTTATCCGTTGATTCACGGATCTCTGAAAAGTCGTAGGATGGATACAGGAGTCCAGGCTCACCTTTGGCCAAATGGGAGGTGGATTCGTGGATCTCCTTGAGAAACAGACTGATTGCGAGGTAATGAATAAAGGTGATCAGGCCGATCATGAAAGCGGATAATCCGGCAAAAGCAATGATTAGCAAGGTATTACTCTCATTTTTACTGGCATAAACCGCAGTAATCGCCACCGTAATGGTTGATAGAGCTACAAGAACGCCAAAAGAAAACTTTAGGGAAAGGCTTACCGGAGGGTTGATATCGAGATTCCGTTTTCTGATTTCTTCATGAACTTTTGCACGCAGCACCCCGCTTAAGAAATCTGTAATCAAATAGGCCCAGTAAGTATAGATGCATACGGCAAGGAATGCGCCGAGGACAAGGATGATCGTTCCCTGGTGATGGGGTGACTTGATAAAAGCGTAAACCGTGAGAGTCAGTCCGACAAGTGAAGAGTAAGCAAGGGAAACATAAAAATTATCACGCGGAAACCTCAGGAATGCCCTGGCAAATTTGGAAAACTGCTCATCGCTGGTTCTCTCAACCGGTTTCCAGCTGATACCGGAGACCAGTGTCTTGTTCAGGATCCTTGGAATCCTGAAAAACCCGGGAAGTCCTAATTTATTCAGCAGCCCGTAGTGAAGAAAGTGAAGAATGGTGGTGCATGAGGTGGCCACTGCGCCAATGATTGTGCCGGTATGAACCAACTCTGGCGAAAATCCGGGGACCAGACTCACCACCAATAAAATAGCATATACCGTTGCAAACCAGGATCCCACCACAGAAAACAAGGCTACGGCAAAAGTAAAGGAGATCCTTCGGGCCAGTCCTGAGAAGATTGTCCGGAAGAAAATGCCGGTAAACCGGTAGTTATGGTATTGATCCAGCGACATAAGGTGACTCGTAGATACAAATCTATAAAAATTGGAGCAGGTTTCCGCAGTCCGGAGCCCTATACCAAGAGATTGCACCCTCGCAGCTCGCTGTTGTCGAACCGCCCCAGCACCTCAAAACTCCCGTCGGGATGAAGACGGCCGAGGTCCTGAGTCTGAATGAAGGAACAGGAAAACAGGTTGGCCAGATCAATGATATCGATACCGCCGGACTTCCCGAGCGGCATGCGGCGAAACGGGTCATAAGGATCGCGGATCAGGATTTTCATCCATGGGGGGGTGCGGTAAATGCCAT